>SAMEA3663025__coassemble_365_pt1 | contig 39775 bp, 28 predicted proteins | sample SAMEA3663025__metabat2_high_PE_020 | metagenome-assembled genome bin SAMEA3663025 (sample SAMEA3663025) | pig gut metagenome | biome: pig gut; feature: pig-associated habitat; material: faeces | place: France | collected 2012
TGTGCGCTTTTTGCCTTCGGGACCCCCATTTTTGGCACTTTCGAGCACAAAATCGAGGTTTTTGTGTCAGAATTGGCGATTTTTCCGAGATTTTGGGTTGTTTTGACACAAAATCGGGTTTTTTGTGCTCGGGAGGGCCCTGCCGCTGCCGAAGACCCAGCTGCCGAAGACCCAGCTGCCGAAGACTCAGCTGCCGAGGAAAGCCCCGACGCCGCCGGCTGATATGGAGCAATGCCGCCCGGTGCGGCTATTGCCAGTTTTTGGTGGAGAAGGAGGCCTCAATTTTGCGCTCTACGGCATCGGGAAGATTATAGAAAAAATTGTGACCGGTGCGGGCCTCTACCTCATCTACAGAGTAGGCATAGTTGAACATGCTGCCCCAGCGCTTGTTATCTGCGTTTGGCACAATAAAGCCTATGGCCTGCCATTTGCCTTTGCGCTTCATACAGAGCACTTTAAAGAAACCGGAGGGTACCGCTACCCTGTTTTTGCCAATCTTTTTGTATCCCGATTGTACTATAGGGCCGCAACAGATATAGACTGTAGATTCCTCTGCCAATGCACGGCAGCGCTCTTCTATGCGCTTCCAAACTCCTCCGTTAAGGCTAGCCCGCTGCGGGCAAATATTGCTAAGGTAGAAACTCTCGTTCATAGCCCTCTCGCTCCAGCGCATATCTGCAGCGGGGGCCATATGTCCTCTGCTGTAGCCCGATTTGGTATAGTCCGAGTGCCTTGCCGAGCGCCCTCTGACAAGAGGGTCGGGCTCAAACTGCCTGTTTGGCCTTGATGTTGCCACAACCAGCTCCCTTGGTGTAAGGTCGTAGGCAACCCAATTGGGAATGAGCCACTTGCTGTTATAACAGGTGGTATAGCCGGTATGCTTTATCAACTGCGCCTCCCTATTGGGCGCACATTGTGCCAGCTCTAATCCACGAGTATCAAAGGCAGGCTCAGCAGGCTCGGCGGGCTCAGCAGGCTCACCTGCCAGGCTTACAAATATGAATGCAGCAAGCAGCAGCCCCGCCAGAAGCAGCAGACCTTTCTTATTCAGCAGCATCTTATTATTCAGCAGTCCTCTCTTATTTGTAACTCTCTTCATAAAGGCCTCTTACATTTGCAATCATCTCATCAGAATATCTCTGCAAGCATACAGCGGGCGCTGCCGCCGCCATTGCGCTCTATGAACTCCAAATCTGGCGCCACAATCTTACAATACTTCTCAATTGCCTCTATCTGGTCCTGGTCCAAAGAGTCCTTTGCCCTTGCAGACATAACCATAATATATTTCAACTCTCCCTCCTTTACCGTATGCAGCTGGAGCATATTTCCCGCAAATTCATTCATCTGCTCAAGCGATATCTCCACAATCTCCTTGTCCGATTCCTCCAGCAGCTCTATCAAGCTCATCCTCTCCTCAATATCTGTAATTGCATCAAGACAGACAACGGCCAACTGCTCGCCAACACTCATCATTACATTGGTGTGGTAGATTGGGTTGCCGTTCATATCCTCCGCATGAAAGAGAAAATAGTCATATCCCATCTTGGAAGACCACTCCTCCAATACCTCCTCGCAGGTTCTTGGCGACTGGCAAGCATAGGCCAGATGTTCATTGCGGTCAAGTATGAGACTGCCTGTGCCCTCCAAAAAGAGGTTGCTCTTCTCATAAGAGGTAAGGTCCAACAGGGCGGCGCTGGCGCAACTTGGCGCATCAGCGGCACCCGTGCAACTTGGTGCAACAGCGCCTGTCAGCGCCTCTATGATATCCTGGCGGCGCTCGGCGCGACGATTCTCCGCAAACATCGGATAGAGCACTGCCACTCTGCTGCAAGGAGCGGCAGTGCCGGGATTCGCTGTAGATGGAGCAGCTGTGCCGAGAGCTGCTGTGTCGGGAGCAGCAGAGCCGGGATGGGCAGAGCCAGTGAGGGTGCTGCCGACATCGGCGAGCTCTTCTGCGGAGTGCAGGGAGAGCCAATTGTTGGGGAAGATGGAGTCGGGAGTGTGAGGGGTTGCGGTGTCCTCTACCACCATTACCTCTATGCCCTCGTTGCGGAGCATCTCCACATAAGCGTCAAACTCCTTGAGAGCCTGACGCTGGCTCAGCTCCTCCGGGATGCCGCTCTCCTGAAAAGCATTATTTACCGCTGTCTGAGAGTTGTAGGAGAAGCGCACCGGGCGTATCATCAGTACCTTATCTGTTGTCTGCATAATATCTGAGGATTTATCTGCATAATATTTATGGATTAAATTGCCATAAGAATCATAATCTGCGCGCAGAGCACCCTGAGGAACATAACCAGAGGGTAGATGGTTGCATAGGCCACTGCGGCGCTCTCTGTATCTGCCAAGGCATTGCTATAGGCAAGTCCCGGAGGGTTTGTAAGGCTTCCCGATACCAACCCTGCTATTGTAAAGTAGTTGAGCTTAAAGATAAACCTTGCCACAGTAGCAACTATAAGCATAGGAACCATAGTGATAATGAAGCCGTAGCCTATCCAGACAAGACCGCCCTTGTTGATGATTGTATCCACAAAGCCCTCGCCTGCGCTGAAGCCCACAGCGGCAAGGAAGAGCGATATGCCTATCTCCCTAAGCATAAGATTGGCGCTTTGGGTGGTGTAGGTGATAATGCCAAACTTAAAGCCAAAGCGGCTTATGAGTATTGCAACGATTAGCGGTCCGCCGGCAAGACCCAGCTTTACGGGCTGAGGTATGCCTGGGATAAGAAATGGAATGGATCCAAATATTACTCCAACTGCAATTCCTATGAAAATACCCATAAGGTGCGGTGTATTAAGCTGCTTTACAGAATTGCCAACCCTCTCGGAGAGACGCTCAATATCCTTCTGCTGTCCAACGGCAATAATGCGGTCTCCAAGCTGAAGTTCCAATCTTGCAGTTGCAACCAGATCTATGCCTGCTCTTATGACTCTGGTAACATTCACTCCATAAGCGGAGCGGATGCCCAAACTGCCCAGGCTCCTGCCATTCACTTGAGGATTGGTAATGATAATCTTCTGCATAGTAAGGTTGGACTCCATCTCCTCCCAATCTTTGGAATCCATCTCCAGTATGGTACCCAGAAATGTTACAACCGGCTCCATATCTGAAGGGGAGGCAATAAGCAGCAGCCTGTCGCCCTCCTTAATTATTGTCTTAGAATTGGGAATCTCTATGGTACCACCCCTGCGGCAGAGTCGGGAGACAACAAAACTGCGGTCTATAAGACTGTGCAGCTCCTGAATGGTCTTGCCGAAAACAGAGGGATTATTAACCACTATGCTCTCCCTCTGCGCATTGTTTTCAGAGGAGGAGGACTCCTGCTGAATCTTGGCAAGCTCCTTTGCGCTATTTATCCCAAAGAGATATCTTATCATAACAATTGTAAGGATAACACCCACAACGCCAAGCGGATAAGCCACTGCATAGCCCAAGGCAATATTCTCCACCCCATCTGCATACTCTGGGCCTACCGCACCGCTGGCCAGCGCATCAGAGAAGGTCTGCTGGGCAGCACCAAGGCCGGGGGTATTTGTAACCGCACCGTAGAGGATACCCACCATTGTAACCAGATCTGTGCCTGTTACCACGTGAATAACATAGGCCGTAATGGCACCCAAAAAGACAATTCCGGTTGCCAGGGCATTCAAGGTCATTCCTCCGCTCTTAAAAGAGGAGAAGAAACCCGGACCAACCTGCAGGCCCACCGAATAGACAAAGAGAATAAGCCCAAACTCCTTGACAAAATGAAGCGTAGTAGGGTCCACTCTAAGTCCAAAATGGCTCATTGCTATTGCAAGAAAGAGAATCCAGGTGACACCAAGAGAGATTCCTTTAAAATTTATCCTGCCAAGCAATATTCCAAAAGCTATTGCAATTGCAAAGACCAGAATAGTATGGGCTACCGAAGAGCCAAAGAGAAGATTAGTGAACCATTCCATAATACAACAAAAAATAAAAAAATTGCGGCAGGATTATCTGCCGCAAAATTAATAACTAACGCTAAAAGTTCCTAATCAAAGAGGAAACCTACACTACTCCTGTGGAATTTCTCCGCTTCTGTAAGCCTTCAGAAGCGCCTTAAGTCCCTCTATCTGTTCACTCAGCTGCTTGCCGATATCTGTATCTCTAACCATCATTCTATTCTCAAAAGGCTCTACAAAGGCAGTATCGGAGATAATGTCCCTTCCCTGCTCAATAGCCTTCTGTCTGCTCTCGAAAGGATCGTGCTGAACAAGCTTAAGACAGTGCGAATTGAATGAGAGCGTATAACCTGCAATACCCGTCTCCTTCTGATAAGCCTTTGAGTAGCCGCCATCTATTACAAGCAACTTGCCGCCGGCCTTTACAGGGGTCTCTCCCTTTATGGTCTTAACAGGCACGTGACCATTTACAATGTGAGAGTGAGGTCCCTCTATGCCAAACTCCTTAAGCACCTTCTCGCAAAAGGCCTTATCCTCCTTAAACTTGCTGTAGTAACCATTCACCTCCCTGCGCGGCAACTTGTCATCCAGGAAGTAGCGCTCAAAGGTTGCCATCTTGTCCTTATCGAACGGAGGCGCAACCGGGCCGCACCAGAGATACCAGAGGAAATCCTTTGCATACTGCTTAACCTGCTTTGTAGAATCCGCATTGCGCGCCTGCCTTACCACACTGTCTATCTTGTCAAAGAGCGCCTTGCCGGAATACATCTTGCCCATAACCTCCAGCTCCTTAAAATCTCCATTCTCATCTACAGGAACAGCGGCGTGGTAGAGCAGATTGTTGTTTCTTACAAGGTAGAGCGACCCGTGGTTAAAGAAGCACTTCATATGCTTTATCATAACAGGGCTTGTTACAAAGGAATGACTCAGCTGCTCCATAACATCCTCCTCCTCATCTGTCATCCTGTAAGGGTCTGCAGGATCTACAGTAGGGAAATCGGCATCCTTAAGCTTATACTTTATGCCATCTATAGTAACCATACCGTTCTGATAGTCTATGTTGTTGAGCAGCAATCTGTCATCCATCTTAAACTCCGGGTGCCTGCGGATAATCCTGCCCTCCAGCTTAAACTGTATTATGGTTATTGCCTTATGCATCTGGGTTATAAGGCGCAACTGGCTGCTGTCCACATTCTCATCCTCTGACCTCTTTGGGTGGAAAATAGAACAAGGGTCATTCTCATAGGTGCGCATTGCAAAGGTTATAAGAGGCATAAGGTTAATGCCATAACCCTCCTCCAGCGTACGCAAGTTGGCATATCTGAAGCAGATTCTGAGCACATTTGCCAAGCAGGCCTTGCTGCCGCACGCCGCACCCATCCAAAGCACATCGTGGTTGCCCCACTGGATGTCATAGTTATGATAGTTGCAGAGCCTGTCCAGAATCTTGTGAGCCGCCGGCCCCCTGTCGTAGATATCTCCAACAATATGAAGCGTATCTATGGTAAGCCGCTGAATCACATTGCTTATTGCAATAATAAAGTGCTCTGCGCGCCCTGTAGAGATAATAGTCTCTATAATGGCTGTAATATACTCCTGCTTATTGTCACCGCTGCCGCCCTTGGACTCGTGCAGCAACTCCTGAATAATATAGGAATACTCATTTGGCAAGGCCTTCCTTACCTTAGACCTGGTATACTTGGAAGAGACCACAGCGCACACACTCATAAGATGGCTCAACATTGTCTTGTACCACTCATTCAGATTCTTGCGCTTCTGCTTTATAAGCTTAAGCTTCTCCTCCGGATAATAGATGAGCGTACAGAGCTCGCGCTTGTCCTGCTGGCTCAGCGTACAACCAAATATATCCTCTACCTTATTCTTTATTACTCCCGATGCATTTCTCAGAACGTGGTCAAAAGCATCATACTCCCCGTGGACATCAGAGACAAAGTGCTCCGTGCCCTTTGGCAAGTTCATTATTGCCTGAAGATTTATTATCTCTGTGCTGGCCGCCTGTATGTTGGGGAAGCTGCGGCTAAGCAATTTGAGATATTTGAGATCATATTTCATAATTCTCACTACCTTTATTTGGAACAGTTTAATAAAGATAGGTAAAAAGAATTATTGATGCAAATAATTGAGTAAAGATTCTATATAATCCTGATTATGGTAGAGCCTTGGCACCTTGTTCTGCCCGCCCAACTTGCCTCTGCTGCCCATCCATCTCTCAAATGAACCCTTTGGCACCTCTATCAGCTCCAGCTGCTCCATAGTGGCATTTCCGGCCCTCTTGGCCTCATAGTCGGAGTTCTGTTGAGTAAGCTGATAATCCAGCTCTCTTGCAAAAGCATCAAGATCCTGCGGGGCGCGTCCAAACTCAACCACCCACCTGTGCCTCCCCTTGGTAAAGGAGCTCCCGCTCCGCGATGCCTCCATAAAGAGCGGCGCCACAGTAAAGTCCGTAACGGTACATTTGCACCTCCTGCAGGCCTCCGCAAGCGCCCTCTCCGCATTGCCTATCATAAGCTCCTCGCCAAAGGCATTTATGGAGAGCTTTGTTCTTCCCGATACCTTTATCCTATGCGGCAACAGAGAGACAAACTTAACACAATCCCCTATCAGATAGCGGAAGAGGCCATTCACCGAACTTATTACAAGGGCATAATCAACACCCAACTCCACCTCCTCCAAGGTGGCCGCATGGCACTTTGCGCCTGAGAGGAAATCGGGAAGCTGCGGAAGAGGCACAAACTCATAGAAGACGCCATTGCCCACCGTAAGCAGCATTCCGTCAAAATCCAGATTATCCTGGAAGGCAAAATAACCCTCAGAGGCATTGTAGTTCTCCAGATAGTGCATATTGCCGGAGGGTATAAGGGTTTTGTAAATCTCCCGATAGGGTTCAAAACCAATGCCGCCGTGCATAAAGAGCTCCATATTCGGCCATATCTCCAAGAGGTTGGAGCAGCCGTTGTACTCCAGCAACTTATTTATCAGCATAAGGTTCCAGCTTGGCACTCCGGCAAAATTGGTAACATTCTGGCTGCTGCACTCCCTGCAGATTGCCTCCAGCTTTTTGTTGAAGTCTCCCATAAGGGCGCTCTTGCGGGAGGGGGTGCGCAAAGACTCCACCAGCGCAGGAGAGTTGCTGAGCAGTATTGCAGAGAGGTCGCCGCTTTTGGCACGTCCCTCATCCAGCCCATCTACCTGCACGCTGCCTCCAAGTGTGAGCGCCTTGCCGCAGAAGATTCTGCTCTGCGGGTGCGTATGAATATACCAGGCCAGCATTCTGCGAAACCCGCCATAATGGGTAAGTTTAAGAGATGTTGGCGTTACGGGAATAAACTTGCTCTTCTGCGAACTTGTGCCGCTGGACTTGGCAAACCACTTTGTAGGCTCGTCCCAGAGCACATTCCGCTCCCCTTTGCGCATACGCTCTATATAGGGAACAAAGGCATCGTACTCCATTATCGGGACCCTGCTCTGGAACTCCCTCAACCGCTCCTTATAGGAGTGACCGCTCTTTGCAAGCGCATCTATGCCCACCATTTTGCCGTATGCCGTCTTTGCAGAATGCGCCATAAGATTCTCAAAGCACTCTCTCTGCAAGGCAAAAGGGTTGCTCATACTGCTCTCTATCTCCCTTATGAGGGAGGAGCTTGCCGCAAGAAATATTCTGTTTATTATGCTCATATCAATTGCCAAGTTGGTGAAGAATATCCAATGACTTCAATTCAACAGGCGTGCCAAGATGCAGGGAGAGATACTCCAGCAGTCCGCCGGCCAATCTGTAGCGCACCTCCCTGTCAAATGGGAGTGTATGCAGCTCCTCCGCCGGGAGTTGCAGCAGCAGGTGCAGCAGCAGGGAGGCCTCGTGCTCAAAGAGAGGGGAGCCCATACGGTCTCTCTCCACAAATCGGGAGTCCTCCTCTACAAAACGCCCCAAAAGCGGAGAGAACCTCCGGTGCCGGGGAGAGTAGTTATCTGTTGGAGCAAAACCCGCCACCCTGCAAAAATGGGTCAAGAAGTAGATGGGGAAGTTTGCCACCCCCTCTCTGCACTCCTCAAGCAGATTTATGCCCCTTACTAGAAAATCAAACATCTCTCTGCTTGCCTCAACCTCCCTTATGCCCTTAAGAACCAGCTCGCTCATAAAGAGCGCTATGCCACCCTTTATTACGGACGACCTTATGGAGAGCAGTTCCCTTACGGGCCTCATCTCCTTTATTACCGGCATTCCGTTGCTTCTCTCTACCATCTCCGCCTCCATAATGGAGAGTTTATGCATCCACGCCCTGTAGTTGTTGTTGCGGCCTACACCACGCAGAAAGAGAGAGATGCGCCCCTCTTCTCTGGAATAGACCTGCAAGACAAAGGCCTTGTCGCCATACTTTATGGTATTTAAGAGAATAAACTGCATTCAAATATAGAGCGGTTTATCGGGAAGCCCCCTTTAAAAACTCTGCCAGCGCCCGCACTGCCTTTCCTCTGTGGGAGATTGCATTCTTCTGGTGCAGAGTCATCTCTGCAAGTGTGCGGGTGCTCCCCTCAGGTATAAAGATAGGGTCATAGCCAAAGCCCTGCACGCCTGCTCTCTCCCTTGCAATTATTCCCTCCATAACGCCCTCGAACCTGTAGAGGGTGCCATTGAATTTAAGGGCTATGCAGGCTCTGAATCTTGCTGTGCGCGCAGGCGGGTTCTCCCTGTTGCGCTCCTCCACTGCCTGCATCTCTGCCAGAACCTTATCCATATTTGCATTATGGTCTTTGCTCTGGCCGGCATATCTTGCAGTAAACACGCCCGGAGCGCCGCCAAGCATATCCACCTCCAAACCTGTATCGTCCGCAAAGCAGTTGCGCCCCAACTTCTTCCAAAGGTAGAGGCATTTCTCCTCCGCATTCTCCTCCAGAGTTGAACCATTCTCCGGAATATCATCAAAGAGCCCCAGTTCTGCCGGGGTAACAATGGAGATCTCTATCTTCTGCTCTGTCAGGAGGCTCTGCAGTATCTCTCTAACCTCCTGTACTTTATCTCTGTTTCCTGTTGCAAATACCAACTCCATAACTCTAAAAACTAACTCTTCTCCTCAAAGAGATAAACCTTATCGGACCTTCTCAACTTTACCTCTCCCACAGGGATTGAACAATACTCCCCCTTCAGAGCCCTCTCTACCGGCTTAAGTTCCACCCTAACCTCCTTAACATCCATCTCCTCAACCCCCGTAGTAGGACCAACAATAATAATATGACTCCCCTTTGCCAGCTGGCCGCTCTCTACAAGCACCTCAGCCACACCCAGCTTTGTAAAGAAGTTTGTAACCTTACCAACATAGACCTTAGAGCGTGTGGCCTTGCTGCCATATACGCTGCTCCACTCGCCCAGCCGCGCGCCCATATAGTAACCATCCCAGAAGCCCCTATTGAAGACCTGCTCCAGATTCTCCTTCAGCTCCTTTGCAAGTTGCGGCGTAAAAGAGCCCTGCTCCACCGCATCCAGAGCGCCTCTATATGCAGATGCCACCTTCTTCACATACTCTGCGCTGCGGGCCCTTCCCTCTATCTTAAAGAGAGAGACACCTGCATCTGCCATAAGATTCACAAACTCTATTGTGCACAAATCCTTTGGCGACATAATATACTTGTTGTCTATCTCCAGCTCTGCGCCGGTCTCCCTGTCCCTAACAATATAGCCTCTGCGGCACAACTGATAGCAGGCGCCTCTGTTGGCAGAGGCATTATACTCGTGCAGGCTAAGATAGCATTTTCCCGATACGGCCATACAGAGAGCCCCGTGGCAGAACATCTCTATCTTTACCAGTTGGCCGCCCGGACCGCAAATTCTCTCCTCCACAATAGCCTTATGTATCTCCTTTACCTGAGTAAGGGTAAGCTCCCTTGCAAGCACCACCACATCTGCATATTGGGCATAGAAACGCAGTGCCTCCAGATTGGAGACATTCAGCTGGGTGGAGATATGCACCTCCAATCCTATAGAGCGCGCATATAGAATAGCAGCCATATCGGAGGCAATAACAGCTGTAACGCCTGCCTCCTTGGCAGCATCCAGCGCCTGACGCATAGGAGCAAGGTCTGCATTGTAGAGAACAATATTAAGAGTAAGGTAGGTGCGCACACCGTGTGCAGAGCAAATCTCCACAATCTTGCTCAAATCCGACGGCTGGAAATTATTGGCAGAGTGCGACCGCATATTAAGGTTGCCTATTCCAAAATAGACAGAATCCGCCCCACCCTGAATTGCAGCCATAAGCGCCTCAAAATTGCCGGCGGGCGCCATCACCTCAAATCTCTTCATAACAATTCATAAATTTTTCCAAGCACCTCCTCTGGTTTTATACCATAGAGGCACTCATAATTCTCTTTAGCGCAAGGTTTGTTGCCAAAGATAGAGCAGGGGCGGCAAGGAAGTTCTCTCTGCAGGGCATTCCCCGGCTTCTGTCCCCACCCGTAAAAACCTGCGTAAGGATGGGTTGCTCCCCACACAGAGACCACAGGCACCTCTGCAAAGGAGGCAAAATGCATATTTGCAGAGTCCATAGTAACCATAAGGTCCAGAGTGCGCATAAACTCTATCTCCTGGCTCAGCGAGAATTTGCCGCAAAGAGACTCCACCCCCTTGAAATGGCTCTCCCATCCTGCCAGAATCTCCTTTTCGGAGGCGCCCCCGCCAAAGAGATAAACCTTAACATTCTCATCCTTAGAGAGCTGCTCAACCACCCTCTCCATATATTCCACCGGCCAGGCCTTCCCCTTATGCGCTGCAAATGGCGCAATACCTATCCTGCGCACCAGACTATTGCCTGCCTTGCGCGGAGGCAGCGGCCTCTCTGTAAAGTGCAAATCTGCCAACCCGCACTTAACCAGCACCTCTTCATACCCGCGCATACTGCTCCTCAGGGGCACAAGCACCTTATTCTTCTCCCTTGTAAGAGCCCTTCTTGCAGAGCGGTTCTTATCTAAAGAGTGAGACTCTATTCCCGATAGGGAGAGGCGCAATCTCATAAGCTTGCTGCGGAGCACATTGTGTATATCCGCAACCGCCGTTGGCTTCAGGCGCGCAATGGAGCCTGCAAACTTTATGCTCTTTACAATATCATTCTTGCTCTTTGCATAGGGCATAAAATGCAAGTTTGGAATCCCTCCGAAGAGAGATTCCATCTTAGGCTGGGAGACCATTGTAAAGGTAACCTTTGGGTTGGCCTCCGCATAGGCTCTCACAAGGGGAGCGGCAATAGCCACATCACCCAATGCGGAGAGTCTTATTATAACTATATGTTTTGTCATTTTGAAGCGTAGAGCACAGGGTTGAGGGCAGGGTCGTTGTACATCTTCATCTGCTTGTAAACCTTCATATACTTGCGGCCTGCCTCAATATCTGCAAGGAGTTGGTCTATTGCAGAAGAGAGGTCTGTACGCTGTGCAAGCAAGACATCCAACTTTGCCTTACATTTTGCCTTATGCTCCGCATCTGCATCGTTGCGCTCTACCTCTGCCTGCATATGGTAAATCTTAAGCGCAAGTATTGAGAGACGGTCTATTGCCCAAGCAGGACTCTCTGTATTTATGGTAGCATCTTCGGCAACCTTTACATCCTTGTACATATCCAGCCAATAACTGTCTATCATCTCCACAAGGTCTGTTCTCTCCTGATTGGATTTGTCTATGCGCCTCTTAAGCGCAAGTGCAGCCACAGGGTCTATGTTAGGGTCTCTTATTATATCCTCCAGATGCCACTGCACTGTATCAATCCAATTCTTAAGATAGAGGAAATACTCTATACTCCTGAATTCATAAGGATTATTGATTGGCGCATCCACGTTATCCGTCTTGTGGTAATCTGCAATAGATTGCTGAAAGATACCATTTGCCTTCTCTGTAAAATTCATATCGCTTAGTTTTAAAAATTATTTGTTCCTCTTAACCATCTTCTCTGCCAGAAGCATCATTGGCCCTTTGCGCTCATCGGGAATATCTATCTCCTCAATTGCCTTCATTGCCTCTTTGTAGTAATGGGTTATAACCCTCTCTGCCTCCTCTCTTGCGCCGGAGCGCTCATAGAGAGCGCGTATTCCGGAGATTTTTTCCTGCGCAGAGCCGGCACCCAGCCCCAAGAGGGAGTACATCTCCTTCAGGTCCTCTTCAAAGCCTCTCTTGCGGAGTCTGTTCAGCGACTCTATGAGCAGCCAGGTCTTCTTGTTGTTTGTAATGTCTCCGCCTATGTTTTTGCCAAAGGTGGCGCTGTTGCCAAATGTATCCAGATAGTCGTCCTGAATCTGAAAGGCAAGGCCAAGTTTGTAACCAAAATCGTAGATGAGGTTGGCGCTGCTCTCATCTGCCCCACCTATTATGGCACCTATCTTTGCAGAGCAGGCAAGCAGCACAGCTGTCTTAAGCCCTATCATCTTTATGTAATCCTCCATAGAGATTCTCTCCATCTCCTCAAAATCCATATCGTACTGCTGCCCTTCGCAAACCTGCGACGCTGTGCGGGAGAAGAGTTCCAGCACGGCCGGCAGTCTCTCTGCAGGGGCTTTGGCAATAAGTTTATAGGCCTCAATAGACATTGCATCTCCGGAGAGTATGGCAATATTGCTGTCCCATTTTTTATATACGGTAGGTACGCCACGCCTTATATCCGCCTTATCCATAATATCGTCGTGGATAAGGGTAAAACTGTGGAATACCTCAAGCGCCATAGCAGGGGCAAGTATCCTCTCATCTATCTCCTCCTCCCTCTCCGCAAAGAGGGTATAGGCTGCAAGGCACATAAGGGGACGAAGCCTCTTGCCCCCTATGGAGAGCATATATGAGAGTGGAGCATAGAGGTTACTGGGCTCCTTGGGAAACTGTAGCTGGGCAACTGCACCCCCTACCAAATCAGACAACTGTTCCAGCGTGTACATAAGAAATAACTTTAATTTACAAATATAGTTTATTTTGCGCATTTTTGTATATTCGCACCATAAAGAGAGACCGTATTGAATAGTCAAGCAACAGTTGTAAAGCACACAGGCAGCCATTACCTGCTCTCCCCTCTGCCGGAGTGGAGGCCATTTGCTGCCGTAATAAGGGGCAAGCTAAGAATAGAGGAGCAGAAGAGCACCAATCCGCTTGCCGTAGGGGATATTGTAGAGTATAAGGAGGACCCTGCAGGCGGTTATGCCACCATTACAGGGGTATTGCCAAGGCGCAACTGCATTATTCGCAGGGCAACCAACCTTAGCAGACAATCCCACATAATTGCTGCCAACATAGATATGGCCTATCTTGTAATTACCATAGACTTCCCAGAGATTAAGCAGCAGTTCATAGACAGGTTCCTGGTAACCTGCCAGGCCTATCAGGTCCCTGTAACAATAATAATCAACAAGATGGACCTCTACACAGAGGAGCAGCTTGAGAGAGTCTCCCGATATGAGGAGATATATTCTTCCGCAGGCTATCGGGTGGTACGTATGAGCGCGCTGGACCCAGCCTCTGCAGAGTGGCTGAGGGAGGATTGCAAAGGGAGGGTCTGCCTCTTCTCCGGTCAATCGGGAGTAGGCAAGAGTTCTATTATAATATCGCTCGACCCCTCTCTTAAGCTTAAGGTGCAGGAGATCTCCGATGCCCATCTGCAAGGCAAGCACACCACCACTTTTTATGAGATGCACCGCCTCTCAAGCGGCGGTTTTGTGGTGGATTCCCCTGGCATACGCGGCTTTGGTCTGGTAAATGTAAATCCTCTGGAGCTGAGCAACTACTTTCCGGAGATGCTGCGCATAGAATCCGGTTGCCGCTTTACCCCCTGCACGCATACCCACGAGCCCGGCTGCGCAGTAAAGGCCGCTGTAGAGGCCGGCGAGATTGCGTGGGAGAGATACGATTCCTACCTTGGAATGCTGGACGAAGATGAAAAGTACCGTAAATAACAGGAGCGTTCTCCGGCTTGCCATACCCAATATCTTTGCCAATATAACCGTTCCGCTGGTGGGGCTGGTGGACCTTGCAGTGGCAGGTCATATAGGAGATACCGCAATGATTGGCGGCATTGCCATTGCTACAATGCTCTTTGACCTGCTCTACTGGAATCTGGGCTTTTTGCGGGTTGGCACCTCCGGCATGGTGGCGCAGGCATACGGCAGCGGCGATTTCCACACAGCCACCAGAGTCTTGGTGCAGGGGCTCTTCACCGCACTTGTCATCTCCCTCATAATATGGGCAATACAATGGATATATGTAGAGGGCGCCTTTGCCCTTGTAGAGAGCTCTCCAGAGGTTGAGCAACTTGCGCGGGACTATTTCTTTATAAGGATATGGGCAGCCCCTGCAACACTTGGCAACTTTGCCTTCAAAGGCTTTTTTATAGGTATGCAGAATGCTGTAAGGCCTATGGCGGTAGATATTACAATAAATGGAGTTAATATAGCAACTTGCGTATGGTTCTCCCTCTATGGCACAATGGGCATTAAAGGCATAGCGCTCAGCACCCTCATCGCCCAATACAGCGGACTGTTGCTGGCGCTCTTCTTTACTGCAAGGCACTACCGCAGCCTCTTTGCGGACTTTAGAATAAGAGAGGCTCTGCAACTTAAGGCCTTCCGCAGATTCTTTGCGGTAAACGGCAATCTCTTTCTGCGCTCCATCTGCTTTCTGCTTATTTACGCCGGCTTTACCTCCATCTCCACCGGCTACGGAGAGATTCCGCTGGCAATAGGCACCATAATGATGAAGATTATGATGCTCTACTCCTATTTTGCAGATGGATTTGCATACGCCGGCGAGGCGCTCTCCGGCAGATTCATAGGCGCAAGAGAGCGCGACAATCTGCGCAAAGCGGTTAGGCTTGTCTTCCTTTGGGGGCTATATGTCTCCCTTCTCTCCACCCTTCTCTATGTGGCCGGAGGGGGCGCAATGCTAAGATTCCTCACCTCGCAACAGGAGGTGATTGAGGCAGCCTCCAACTACCTGCCCTGGCTCTGGATAATGCCTGCCCTAAGCTGCGCCGCCTTCACTTGGGACGGCATATATATAGGCGCAACCGCCACCGCCTCCATACGCAACTCTATGCTTTGGGCGGTAGCGGCCTTCTTCCTTACATACTACTCACTTGAACCAATATGTGGCCTAGATGCTCTCTTTGCGGCATATATGGCACACCTCTTTGCAAGAGGGCTCTACCTTACAATTTCGGCCAAAAGAGAGATATGGAGCGTCATACAGACTAAAACTTCTCTATAGCCTGCTGCAGAAGCTTGTCACTCTTAATAATAGAGGCCATTCTTCCAAAAGTATAGTAGTACTTTGCCACAATCTCCTGCTCAATAACCGGCTTAACCTCCTCCTTAAGCAGCGCAAGCACCTGCTCCTTGCTATTCTTCAGTTTGGATTGGAGCGCATCAAACTCGCTCTTGTAGTGATTGTACAGAGCCTCCTCCTGGGCGCTCTTCAGCACCTTCTCAAACTCTATCTCCGCCGTGCTTCTCTGGTCAAACTCTCTTCCCGATGCAAATTTCACAAACTCATCATACTCTGCATCTGTAAGTTCAAACTCCTCTGCAGGCGCAATCTGCGTATGCCTCTTATAGTACTCAATGGCAAAATCTCCAACAACATCATTCATAATAAGAGAATAGAGAGGCCTGCTGTAACGCTCCACCTTAAGAGTATGGTCCGGCTCTATGCCGCCTCCATCATAGACCGTGCGGCCGGAGGCAGTCTTGAAGGCTCTCTTCAGCGAATCGGGAATATAACCCACGCTGCCATCCTCGTTCCTGTTGGAATAGTCTATTGCCTGCACGCAACGCCCGCTTGGAATATAATACTTGGCAGTGGTAAACTTAAGGTAGCCGTTGTAGCCTGTAGAGGCTGTGGTCTGCACCAATCCCTTGCCATAGGTTCTTGTGCCCACAATGGTTGCCCTGTCCAAATCCTGCAGAGCACCGCTCAATATCTCCGAAGCAGAGGCGGAAGCGGAGTTTACAAGCACCATAACAGGCATAAGCGTATCCACCGGCTCCTCCATTGTCTTATAAAGCACCAGCGAAGAGGAGTCTCTTCCCATCTGCGAGAGCACCTTTGTACCCTTTGGCAGCAGGGTGGAGAGAATACCCACAGACTCATCCATAATGCCGCCTCCATTGCCGCGCAAATCTATAATGAGCTTCTGCGCGCCCCTCTCTTTAAGTTCGTTGAACCTTTTTCTGAAGTTCTTGGCTAGTCCTACCGTAAAACCGTCAAGCTTTATATAACCTATATTATTCTCCAATATGCCGTAGTATGAGAGGTTATCTATCTGAATGCGCTCTCTGGTAAGCAGTATCTCCTTTACCTCTCCCGTACGCCCCTTCTTTACAAGAAACTTAACCTGAGTATCCGGCTGCCCCTTCATACGGTTGCTGCACTCTGTGGCATTAAGCCCCTTTACATCGGCATCATCTATCTTAAGTATAATATCTCCTGGCTCCAGTCCATATTTGACTGCAGGAGAGCCGGCGTAAGGCTCTGTAATGAGCACACCCAGAGAGTCCACCTTCTTTATAATAGAGCCCACACCTCCATAAGAGGCGGTGGTCATAAGCTCCAGCTCCTCCTTCTGTTCATCGGGAAGATACTCCGTATAAGGATCCAGGGAGGCAAGCATCCTGTCTATGCTGGTCTTTACCAGTTTGTCCACGCTCACACTATCCACATAGCCCTGCTGGAGCATCTGCAGAACATTGTAATAAATGTGCAGATTCTTGCCCGCCTCAAATTCTTTGGACTGCGCCTTTGCTCCACCCGTTGCAAGAAGGGCAAGCAAGAGGGCAAAAGTGAGAGAAATAACCCTGTTCATATCTTATCAATTGTTTTTATAAAACTCATTCACCACTGCAGAGTACCTGGCAGCTCGCTCCTTATCTATCTCCGAATAGATATCTTCCAGCACCATAAAGTAGTAGAGAGCGCGCTTAAGGTCTTCTGAAGAGATAAAGGCCCCTCCCTTAGAGGTTGCAAAGAGAGCCACTGCTTGCAGGGTCTCCCTCTCAAAGGCATCTGCAAGGGCATCTGCCTTGGCACGCTGGCCCATCTGGCAGTAGAGCGAGATGGCATCCATAACAGCACGGTCGTTAAGAGATGAGATAATGCTGTTGTTAAGCGGGAAATTCTCTGCAGGGGCAACCTCCTGCATCTTGTCCAATACGGCAAGCGCGCGGGTTGTGTCACCCTTCTCCAAGAGATATGAAGCGCTCTGGGAGAGCACATCTCTTATAGACTGCAAATGGTTGAAAGTTAACATATTCTGATAATCCACATTTATAGTGGTATCTTTAAACGGCTCCCAATCGTACACATTCATTATGCGGTTATAGAGGGCATCTGCATCCATCTGCTCCACCACTCCGGAGGAGGTGCCTGTAGCGTTCTTTATAGGTACAAACTTAAAGGCAAAGCCGTCAAACTGCAAATACTCCTTCTCGCCTATATTAACATCTCCTCCGCGCTGCATAAAGTAGAGCGGCCTGTCCCATTCATATGTAGAGAGGTAATCCAAAATCATAAGCTCTGTTTTGGAGAGGTTGTTCTTGCCGTCAGAGATATTGAGCACAACTGTATCCATAACCTTATCCATATCGCACTCCGGCACAATGTTATATTTGCGCACATTCTCTTTGTTTACAGGAATCATCAGCTTCTTGGCAGGAAGATAGTCGTGGTCCTTGCCGTCGCTCAGCGGAATCTTTATTCTTGGATTTTTAAAGATCTCTATTGCCTGGCTCAAGAGTATAGGCTTGCCGTTAAACCTGTCGTAAATCTGAACAAAATCATTTGTTCCGTAGAGATACTGCCTCCTTGGAATGGTAAACTGAACAGGCTCAGATTCATATTGCTTGCACTGCATCTGGTCTATATACCAGTCTGTTCCAAGCAAAGAGGTATTCATAACACGCACGTCGGTACGTATTCCCTCAACCTCCTGGGCATACCAGAGCGGGAAGGTATCATTATCTCCGTGGGTTACAAGAATGGCATTGGGGTCTGTGCTCTCAAGAATGTTGCGCGCCATTGCAACTACGGTATAACGGCCGCTGCGGTCGTGGTCGTCCCAAGTCTGCGAGAGCATCTGGAGAGGCACCACAAGCGCCACAAGAGAGGCGGCCACAGCTGCTGCCCTTCTATTCTTAACCACTCTGCCAATAAGCTCAAAGAGCGAGAGCACCGCCAATCCAATCCATATTGCAAAGACATAGAAAGAGCCCGCATAAGCATAGTCACGCTCTCTTGCCTGGTAAGGGGTCTGGTTAAGGTAGAGCACAATTGCAATGCCGGTAAGGAAGAAGAGCATTGCCACAACAAACCAATTCTTCCTATCCCTGCTCAACTGATAAACCAGGCCGATTATTCCAAGAATAAGGGGAAGGAAATAGAAGTGGTTTTTTGCCCTGCTGTTCACTATATAATCCGGGCCAATGCTCTGGTCTCCAAGCCTTGCTTTGTCTATGAAACCTATGCCGCTCTCCCAGTTGCCCTTGAGAAGGTCTCCCGGTGTGGTGCCCTGAATGTCGTTCTGGCGTCCCACAAAGTTCCACATAAAGTACCTCCAGTACATATAGTTAAGCTGATAGTCGAAGAAATAGGCAAGATTTGCCCCAAAAGTGGGCTGCTTGAACTCCGAGCCTACTATGCTTCTTCCCTTGCCCTGGGTGTACATATTATAGAAGCCAATGTAGGAGTTGCCCGCCCCTCCCGTATACATTCTAGGGAAGAGCATCTTTGTGGCAGGATCATACTCCGGCTCCACAGGAGCCTCCAGCTTCTCATATTTTCCGTCAACAAAGTTGTAATATGTAGGGGTCTTTAGAGATACCATCGGGGAGGCAAAGGTCTCTCCATAGAGCAGTGGCGCAGAGCCGTACTGCTCGCGTCCCAGATACCTTACAAGTGTGAAGGGGTTATCCGGCATATACTCGTTGGTAGGAGTGTTGGCACTGGAGCGGATTACCACCACGGCAAAGGTGGAGTAACCTATCACAATCATTGTAAAACAGAGAATGATGGTATTCAGAAGCACCTTGGCGCGCTTGTAGGTATAGTAGAAACCCCATACTCCCAGCCCTATGAGCATAAGCATAAAGCAGGTGGCTCCGCTATTTACAGGCAATCCCAGCAGATTTACAAAGAGAAGGTCTGCATAGGCGGAGAATTTTGGAATATAAGGAATCATTCCAAAGAGTATGAAGGCCAATATTGCCACAGCAATAAAGAGCACCTTCCAGGTTCTTTTGGCAGTAACCTCATACATTTTGAAATAGTAGAGGAAGACCATTGCCGGAATTGTAAGAAGGTTAAGCAGATGCACTCCTATAGAGAGGCCCATAAGGAAGGCAATAAGCACTATCCACCTGTTGGCATAGGGCTGGTGCGCCTCCTCCTCCCACTCCAGCATTGCCCAAAAGACAATGGCTGTAAAGAGAGAGGACATTGCATAAACCTCACCCTCAACTGCAGAGAACCAGAAGGTATCGGACCAGCAATATGCAAGCGAGCCAACCACACCTGCGCCATAGATGGCAATTGCGGTTGAGAGCTTTATGGCAACTCCCTCACTCCCTTTTATTTCAAATATCCTTCTTGCAAAGTGCACAATAGTAAGATAGAGGAAGAATATTGTAAAGGCAGAACAGAGTGCGCTCATTGCATTTACCAGCATTGCCGCGTTCTGGGCATCTCCAAAGAGTGTAAAGAGGCGTGCAAAGAGCTGGAAAACCGGGTTTCCCGGCGGGTGTCCAACCTCCAGTTTATAAGATGAAGCAATAAACTCACCACAGTCCCAAAAACTTGCGGTGGGCTCTATGGTCATAAGGTAAGTGATGGCGGAGATAAGCAGCACTGCCAGCGCAACCACTCTGTTAACCCTCTTGAACTCTTTGATTTCCATATATTGTAAATATCTTTATGAAAAAGCTGAATATGCAATAAAAATGCCGTTATAACCTGCAAATATAATAACTTTGCAGAATTATGAGAATAGTTACAGCCGCCATACAACTCATATCCGAACTTCTGCCCTCCATAAAAGAGGCGTGGCCGGAGTCCGAGCGCCTTCTCTACTCCTTTTCAAAGGCAACGGCAGACTACTCCCTTATAGACACTATCTTCACGCTGGCCATAACCATACTGCTCATACTGCTCATTATCCTCTACCATCAGAGAATAATAAATGCCGCCGCAGGATTGGCCGCCACCCCCTTCAACCAGCGCTATCTGCTAAATTTCAGAAGAGACATTGTCTCAAGAACCAACCTCAACATCTTCCTCCTCTTTGGGATCATACTCTTCTCATACGTTTTTGCAAGATACACATACCACAACAACATAACCCTTCTGGGACTCCAAAACGCAGGTATAACACTCCGCTTCTGCATAATTGCGCCTATCATCCCTCTATACCTAATAATAAAGCGGCTCTCCTTCCAGCTGCTTGCCTGGGTAAACAGAGAGCGTTCATTCAATTTCCTCTTTGGAATAAACATTGTCTGCATAGCCTTTTCAATATTTCTAATTCTCTGCTATATTCTCATAGCAGGAATAATAGTGCCGCACACCAGCCCAGAAGTAGCAAAAACCTGCATTATCTTCTCATTTGCATTAGGGCTAATTCTCTTTATTGTAAGGGGATACAAATTAATTATTTCCAGAGGATTTTCTCATTCATTTTGGTTTTTGTATCTTTGCACGCTTGAATTTTTGCCATTTGTATTGGCTATAGAAGTTTTAACAATATGAAAATCAACAATATATTAATCTCACAACCCGCTCCTACCAATAACTCTCCATATACAGAGATTATTGCCAAGCACAAGATAAATATAGACTTCAAGCCCTTCTTTAGGGTTGAGCCTCTAACTGCCAAAGAGTTTAGAGCACAAAAGATTAATATAACGGACTACACGGCAATTGTCTTTACTGCAAGAACAACAATTGACGCCTTCTTCAAATTGAGCGAGGAGCTTAGGATAACCATCCCTGAGACAATGAAATACTTCTGCATATCGGAGTCCATTGCACTATACCTGCAGAAACATATTGTCTACAGAAAGAGAAAAATCTTCTTTGGAGACGGCACTCCCGATTCCATCTTCACCATCATAGGCACAAAACACAAAGAGGAGAAGTTCCTTATTGCCTGCGTAGACAGCACCAAAACAGATCTCAGCAAGAGATTTGCCAAGACCACACTGCACTACAGCAGCGCAGTCTTCATAAAGACCCTCTACTCAGACCTTAAGGAGATGGACCTCTCCAAGTACCAGATGATAGTCTTCTACAGCCCCTCAGACATCAAATCCCTCCTGGAGAATTTTCCCGATTTCAAACAGGGAGATATGCAATTTGCAACCTTTGGTCCTGCTACGGCAAAGGCGCTCAAGAGCGCAAAGCTTACCACTACCATAACCGCCCCTACTCCGGAAGCTCCCTCCATTGCAAAGGCTCTCTCCATCTATCTGGACAAATAGATGCAGAAATTCACAAAGGCAGAACGTCTGAGCTCCAAAAAGGAGATAACCGCATTGTTCAATGAGGGGAAGAGTTTTGCAATATCCCATATAAGGGTAGTTTACAGATTTCTCCCCAAACAAGAGGAGAGGCCAAATGCCATACTTGTATCCGTACCAAAAAAATATTTCAAGCACGCAGTAGATAGAAATCTGCTTAAGAGGCGCATAAGAGAGGCCTACCGTCTTAACAAAGGGCTTCTGCAGAGTATGCCGGCAAGGGTAGAATTTATGCTGCTCTACCAGAAGAGAAGAATTGCCACCTTTGCAGAGATAGAGGAGATTGTAAAAAAGGCGCTGGAGAGAATTCTCGCAGAGGCCTGCGCAGAGGCCAGTCCCGAAGTCTGCGCAGAGGCCAGTCCCGAAGCCTGCGCAACAGCCAATGCCGCAGATAAGTCCCAAAATGCACCACAGAGTTGCAGCCTTGCAAGAAGAGTTGCAACAGCTCCGCTGGTGCTGCTTGTACGATTTTATCAGATATGCATATCGCCGCTAAAACCCTCCTGCTGCAGATTTACACCAACCTGCTCGCAATACGCACTGGAGGCGCTCCGCAAATACGGAGTCTTTAAAGGCACTTGGCTTGCAATAAAGAGAATATTAAGATGCCACCCTTGGGGAGGAAGCGGATATGACCCTGTTCCTTAGAGGTCGAACCTCTTGTAGATAGCCTCTCTCTCCTCCTCCTTGAAATCTTTGCTCAGAGCATCTATCTCTGCCTTTGGCAGATCTGCAACATCCAGCATAATAAGGCCATCCACACAATAGTTGAAACTTGGGTCCACATTATAATCCACAATGCGGCAATTTATTTTAAGATACTTCTTTAGAAGGGTAGGGAGCCTGTACTCCCCGTTGCTCATTCTGTAGAGGAACTTGTCGAACCTCTCTATGGAGTCCATACGTGTCTTAAGCAGCGCCCCCACATCTACTCTGCCTGCCTGCGGCTCAAAAGGCTCTATAGGATCTACCAGGCCGCTGAATTTGGAATCGGCGTGTTTCTGCTTCAGATAATAGATCATAAAGGTACGATAGAGAGGCGGATACCAGGAACTTATGCTAACAGGACCTATAAAATATTTTATATCGGGATATTTGAGAAGCACATAGAAGAGTCCCTTTATGAGAAGTGCCAGAGGAAGAGCCTCCTTCTGGTGGCTAAGCGCCACAAAAGACCTTCCAAGCTCTATTGTCTTCTCCAGATGAGGTATGAATGGAGCCTTGTAGCGGAAGAGACTGTTGCTGTAGAGACCATCTATGCCATACTGCTTTATTATCTCCTTGCACATACCAAGCCTGTAGGCGCCAACTATGCCCTTCTTCTCCCTGTCCCAGATATAGAGATGTTTATAATAAGTATCGAATTTGTCTGTATCTATCTCTGCGCCTGTGCCCTCACCCACATTTCTGAAAGACTCCTCCCTTCTTACGCCAATCTCGTGCATAATGTTGGGAATATCCTTGTAAGAGGAGAAGAAACAGTCGTAAGAGCCCGCAGAGAAGAGTTTGTCACTGCTTCTTGTCTCTATCTCCTCTTCCAACACCTGCGGATCCACAGGTTTTGGCACATACTCTCCATAGGTGTTGAGGTTGGAGAAATCGTGACTGTAGAGATGCGATTCAAGCGCATAGGTTCTGTTGTAAAGGTAGGCGCCCAAATCCTGCAAGGTTGTAAAATCCTCTATCTCGCTAAAAGAGATAGGGTGGCCTATTCTCAGCGCTACTGTCTTCTTCTTTTTGTTTGACAACTCGTGAGGCAGACGCACTGTTCTCAGCAGCGGGTGAATCTTGCCCATAAGATGGAAGAGAGCGGAATTCTGACCATCGAAATATACCGGTATGATTGGCACACCGCTGTTTCTTACCAGTTTTACAATAGAGAGTTGCCAAGGAATATCCTTAACCACTCCATCCTCATTGTTGTTGGAAGAGACCTCACCTGCCGGGAAGATACCCAGCGCACCGCCTCTCTGCAGATGGTCTTTTGCCATTTTGAGCCCCTTCAGGCTGCTCTTTATACCCGGTTTATCTTTAAATGGATTTACAGGAAAGAAGCTATCTGTAAGGTTGGGTATGTAGGAGAGGATAAAATTTGTAAGAATCTTTAAATCCGGCCTCAGCCTGCCAATCTCGCTAAGCATTGCCAAACCGTCTATTGCCCCGTAAGGATGGTTGGAGAGAATGATAAAGGGACCCTCCTTTGGAATGTAACTGAGTTCACTCTCCTTTACATCTATAGATATCTCCTCATGCTGCAGCCATTTCTCTGCAAAATCACGCCCCTGATATTCAGACATTTGGCTATAGATTCTATTTATCTTGTTAAAACCGATAAGCTGCATTGCAACACCGGCAATCACCTTTCCCAGAGGACCATGAATCTTTATGGCATCCTGAACCTGTGAATTATAAATAAGCTTCTTCTCCTTTTTGGGCATAATAAATAGCTTTTCTATTCCGCATAAAAGACGCCCAAAGTTAATTAAAATTTCCCTTTTTGCCAAAATGGGTCCAAATGGCATCTGCCACCTTATTTCCAATGAAATCTGCAAGTTTTTCATATGGCAAATCAAGGATGCGTTTTAGGCTCTTGAACTCCCTTATCAGCTTCTCTTCCCTTGCCGGTCCAACACCCGGAACCTGCGAGAGCCTGGAGAGAGTCTGCTCCTTGCTTCTGCGGTCTCTGTGCCGGGTTATTCCAAAGCGGTGGGCCTCGTCCCTCAACTGCATAAGAAGCTTCAGTGCGGGAGAGTTTTTATCCATAAAATATGAGACAGGGTCGCCCGGCAGGATAATCTCCTCCAGCCGCTCTGCAAGGCCGGCCAGCTCTATCTTATCTGCAAGGTTCAAATCCTGCAGAGCTGCGTGTGCATAGGTAATCTGACCTCTTCCGCCATCCACCAGAATAAGCTGGGGCAGCGGCTCCCCCTCAGCCACCAATCGGGAGTAGCGCCTTGTAATCACCTCATACATTGTTGCATAATCATTTGGGCCAACTACGCTCTTTATATTAAAAATTCTGTAGTCCCTCTTGCTTGGCTTGCCGCGCTTGAAGACCACACAAGCCCCTACAGGATTGGTGCCTTGAATGTTGGAGTTGTCGAAGCACTCTATATGAACCGGAAGCTCTTTAAGGTTCAGCGCCTTTTGCAGAGCATTTACCATACGCATTCCGCTGCTCTCCGCCTCCGGGTCCTTTATCTCCTCCTGCTTTAGGCGTTGGAATTTAAAGGCCGCCGCATTCTTTTTGCTCAACTCCAGCAGGCTAAGTTTGTCGCCACGCAGCGGCACGTGAATATGTTTGTCTGCAAGCGGAAGCGAAGGCATAAATGGAACAACTATCTCTCTGTTAGGCTCCACAATCTGGTATATCTCCATTATGAAACGCCCCAGCACCTCCTCCTCCGGCTCCTCTATTGCCAACTTAAACTCCATATTGAGACTGGAGGTTATGCAACCGTCATTTACCCTAAGAAAATTACCAAAGGCAAAGCTGCCCTCAAATAGTATGGAGAAGAGGTCCAGGTCTCTCACCTCCGGGCTTACAATCAGAGACTTGCTGTAGTGGTTTTCCAGGCTTTGGTACTGCTCCTTATAACGCTGCGCCTCCTCAAACTCCAGATTTGCCGCGGCGCTCTTCATCTTTGCCTTAACAGAGCGCATAAGCTCTCCTGTCTTACCCTTAAGAATACGCTCAACATCCTCAATCATAGCATTATACTCCTCTGAAGAGATAAGCCCGGCACAGGGAGCCATACACTTCTTTATATGCATATTCAGGCAGGGACGAATCTTGCCTGAGGCTATATTCTCCGGCGTGAGCGAGTACTTGCAGGTTCTTAGAGGATAGATGCTGTGAATAAGATCTACCAGATTTTTAGCGTGAAGAGAGGAGCTGTAGGGCCCATACCACGCAGAGCCGTCCCTCACAAGGCGCCTTGTGATGAAGACTCTTGGGAAGGGCTCTCTTTTGAGGCATATCCAAGGATAGGTCTTGTCATCTTTAAGCAGTATGTTATACTTTGGCTTATACTGCTTTATGAGGTTGTTCTCCAGCAGGAACGCATCCTCTTCGCTCTCCACAACGGTATGCTCAAGGTCTGCAATCTTGGAGACCAGCACCCTTGTCTTTACATTAAGCCTCTCCGGGGGCTGAAAATATTGGGAGACCCGCTTTTTAAGGTTCTTTGCCTTTCCAATGTAGATAATGCGCCCGGAGGAGTCCAGGAACCTGTAAACGCCCGGCTCGCCGGGCAGAATCCTAACCTTCTCCCTAACATCCATCTGCAAAAGCGTCAATTCTTTCTGAAACTTATAATAATGGCATTGGCAACAGGACGCTCGCCGTTATGGTCAAAGGTTTTGTTGTCCGACGGGTAGTTTACCACTCCCCTGTTTACCACATACATTGTGCTGGAACCTCCGCCATCCATATTAACCATATCCACAGCGCCCAGCCAGCTGCCTATCTGCTGGAACTCCTTCATTGTAAGACCGCTGGCCTCCTTGCTGCGTCCGTCTGCAACAATAAGGAGCAGCGTGCCATCTGCAAGAGCCGCCACGCCGGTTCTGTTATGACGCTTTGTATTAAAGGAGATCTCCTCCAGCGGCATCTTCTCACCGTTATAGATAAGCAGCGGACCGGTGCAGAGCATATCCTCCGCATCCACCTTGTTAACCCAATCGGGGTCAGAGGCATCTGCCTTTACAATAAAGAGCCTTCCGCCCTTTGTAGCCACAGCGGCAGTCTGCATAAACTTTATCACATACTCATCTCCCTGCTTCTCTACCCTATTGGCAGCCAGCTCCTTATTATCCACTCTAAAATAGGTTACAGAGGCATCCTTGGTCATATCCATATCAAAAAAGGATCCATTTACAGATGCAATTGCCTCGTTTGATTTTGCCATATAAGAGACCGTGGCAAGTTTGCCTGCCGTAACAATATCCACCACCCTGCGGCCATACTTATACTCCTTATTCTTCTGTTCACCTGTAAGAGCGCCCTTCTCCAGAGCCAATATGGAGATAACCTGATTAGACTTAAAGAGTGGCGCAACCGTATCTACAAAGGCATACTGCCTGAAGTATGTTCCTCCTGCCACCTTCTGCAGGTGCCAATCGGCATTAACAAATCTTGCCGAATCGCTTTGAGAGCTTCCCGAATTATCCTGCGAGAGCGCCGGAAGGGCCATTGCAAAGAGAGCAAGGCCAAGAGAAAAGAGTCTTATGCTTTTAATCATAGAAATTTAAATAATTGACAAATCCCTACAAAGGTAAGATAAAAATGAGTTAGAATTGAAAAGAGTTGATTAAATTCGCACCAAAGTACAAAACTGCAATCATCTAATGAAGAAGAGTCTCTGCAAACTAATCATCACTCTCTCCATTGCACTAATCTCTTCGGCAGGTGCAAAGGCGCAATATTTTTACGGCATAGCAGATTCGGGAAGCAAAGAGTGGATGAGCATCAAAGGAGCTCACTACAGAGTAATCTTTCCTGCAGGCAGCGACTCCCTTGCCCACCTCTATCTTAACTCGTTGGAGGGGCTCTCCCCTCTCTCATTCGAGGGGTCGGGAGCATACAATGCTAAACGCCTCTTTCCAGTAGTGCTCCACACAGACTATATGCTTGGAAATGGCCTTGTTACGTGGGCGCCAAAGAGAATGGAGCTTAACACTATGGCTCCAACGGGCAGCTACCCGCAGCTTTGGCACCGGCAGTTGGCACTGCACGAGAGCCGGCACGTTGCACAAATGCGCAGCCTGGAGAGGGGCTTCATACGCGCCCTGAGTTACCTTACGGGAGAGAGCGCGACCGGCATTGCCGCAGGACTCTACCCACCCAAATGGTTTCTGGAGGGAGATGCCGTAGTGGCAGAGACAGAGAACTCCAAGAGCGGAAGGGGCCGTCAGGCCTCCTTTATGGCCTACTACAGAGCTGCCCTTCTGCAGGGAGAGAGCAGAAGCTGGAACAGGTGGAGGTTCGGGTCATATAAAGATTATACTCCCGACCACTACGCGCTTGGCTACCTGCTTAACACCACCGCCCGAATGAAGCAGAACAACCCCAACCTGGGATGGGATGTCATACGCACAATGAGGCGCAATTTCTACAACCCGCTTGTGCGGGACTACAGTTTCCGCAAAGTTACCGGATATACCCCAAGAGAGCTTATGAAGGAGTCCGAAAAGCTCTACACAGAGATGTGGAGAGAGGAGCTGCAGGAGCGCGGCCCCGCAGACAAGCCGGAGAGAATTCTCTCTGCTGCAGACGGCAACGGGTGGTATTCTGCATATATCTCGCTCACAGCCTCAAACGACTCCACTCTTTACCTGCAGCAAGAGTCATACAGAGATAATCCAAGGCTGATAAAGGTTGAACTTCATCCCGACGGCTCCGCAAGAGCCATCGAACTGGCCAGAGAGGGGAACGGCATTATGGGCAACATTGCCGCAACAGAGAGCGCCCTGCTGTGGAACCGGCTGGAACCGCACAAAAGATGGAGCGGAGTGCTCTACTCCAACCTCTTCTGCCTAAACCTTGCAAGCGGCAAAATCAGCCGTATTACCTCAAAGAGCTATCTGGAGAATCCGCGCATAGCCATCCTTGAAGATGGAGAGCAGCTCATCTCCGCAATAGAACTGCACCCATCGGGAGAATCTGCGGCAGTACTCCTAACACCGGAGGGCAAGAGAAGAGGAGAATACAGAGCGCCGCAGGGATATGAGATGAAGGAGGCCCTCTTTACCGGCGACTCCCTCTACTGCACAATGCTCTCCGCAGAGGGTATAGGCCTCTATTCCAGAGGCTTGCAGAGGCAGCAGTGGCACACCCTCATTGCGCCGCAGAATGCCTCAATAACAAAGATTGCCGCAGGAGAGCTCTACTTCTCCAGCAAGAGCCGCAAAGAGCGCATAATCTGCTTTGTGACAGATGCCGGCGGAGTATCGGATATATACGGCATCTCCCTGGAGAGCGGCATAGTAAAAGCTCTCTATCGCTCCAAATATGGCTGCAACAACCCCACCATTGCAGGCAGCAGAATCTATATGACAGAGATGACCCTTACAGGCGCAGACCTTGTTGCCTTTACTCCCGATGCCACCCTTGTTCAAGGCGAGTACAGATGCCTCCCCAACAGCTACAAATACCAGATGGCGGAGAGCCTCTCCGCACAGGTTGAAGCAAAGCGCGCAGAGAAGGCCGCAATGGCAGAAGAGAGCGCAACCCCACTTCCGCAGGCAGAACCATACCGCAAAGGGGCGCATCTCTTCCGTTTTCACTCTTGGGCACCGCTCTGGACAGACCCCGACAGGCTGCTCACCCTAACCTACGACCACTTTTACGAGATGGTTGCGCCCGGAGCTACTCTTCTCTCGCAGAATAGCCTTGGCACCGCCACAACCATTCTTGGATACTCCTGGCACAGAGGCAACAATCCGCAGAGCCGCAACCTGCACGCAGGACATTTCAGATTCAGATATACCGGCCTCTACCCTGTATTTGAACTTAATGCGGATATAAACTCAAAGGATAGATATCGCGTAACCTTGGCAAAAGAGGAGGGAAGTGAGAAGATAGAGACAAAGAGCAGCTTTATGGACTCTCCTTATGTAAAAGTAGAAGCAAGGACATATATTCCGCTGATATTCAACAATCGAGGCACTCTGAGAGGAATTATTCCTCAAATCTCCTACAAATTGGAGAACAACCGTTTCAACAGGGTAGTGAATGGCAGACCATCAGAGAGTTACAGCTCTTACGACCAGTTGAGATACACGCTTCAGTTATACATAATGAGGCCAACTCCAACCGCCTCCATCTATCCGCGCCTTGGAGCGGGATTTATGGCAACCTATTCCCACTCCCTCTCCGGAAGCAGCACCTTCACCCCAGTTGCGCTGCTGCACAGCTACTGGTACCTGCCCGGTCTTGCCAAAAACCACTCCATAAGGATAGATGCAGACTATCAGCGCCATTTTACAGCAGGCAAGACTTTTCTTGTGGATAACATAATAACCTTCCCGCGCGGCTATTCGGACGATTTCATCCCAAAAGAGATCTATAAATTAGGAGCCAGTTATGCCATCCCAGTTCATCTGGGAGACCTGGACCTTGGTTTCTTTGCATATATAAAACGCCTTCAGCTTATACCATTTGCAGACTTTGCGCAATACAGGGCGCTGAACAACAGCAGGGGCAACCTCTTCTCCTTTGGAGCGGATGCTCTTGTAGAGGGGCACTTCTTCAGAATAGGAGCGCCCGTAAAGATAGGCATAAGGTATGCCAGAAGAGACCAAAACATAGCAAACAGCGGCGGCAGAGACTATTGCGCCCTGCTCTTTAACATTGACTTCGGAAACTGATATTTATGAAAGACCTTAAACCCCTAGACTGGATTCTTATCTGCGGCGTAAGCCTCACCTCACTCGCCTGCCTCTTTGTAGAGAGCATTACATTAAACTCGCTTGTATTTAAGAGCATAGAGGAGATCTCTCCAATGGATTGGGTGGGACTCATAGCGGGGGTATCGGGAGTCTGCTGCGTGGTACTGGTAGCAAAGCGCAAAATTATAAACTACCTCTTTGGAATTGTAAATGTGAGCCTTTACGCATATATCTCCTATAGGTCGCAGATTTGGGGAGATGCCTTCCTTAATGCCTGCTACTATTTTCCAATGCAGTTTCTGGGGTGGTGGCAGTGGAGCCGCAACAGGGAGAGTTCGGGAAGAGAGGATACTGTAAAGGCAAAGCGAATGAGCCTTGCAGGGCGGTTATGGCTCTTTGCAGGCTGCGCGGTCTCTGTGCTTGCAACAGGTCTTGTTCTAAAATATTTTACATCAGACCCACAACCATTCAAGGATGCCGCCACTACGGTGCTCTCCATAATTGCGCAGTTTCTTATGGTGCGTATCTTTATGGAACAATGGTTCTTATGGATTACCACAAATGTTCTAAGCGTTGTAATGTGGTCTATTTTGTGGGCAAACGGCTCCTCCGAAGCGCTGCTTATGGTGGTAATGTGGCTCTTCTATCTGGCCAACTCTATAAATGGTCTTTTGGTCTGGAATAGAGCATCTAAAAGATAAAGTTTTAAACTTATACATTATTACTGTCGTAAAGTACTCAAAAAGTGTTACATTTGCAGTTCGTTATTTTGCCGTGGTGGCAAAAGGTAACGGATTGTAACCATTAATAATTATCATTAACACTATTATGAAAGTACTTAAGTTTGGAGGAACATCTGTAGGTTCCGTAGAGAGCATCCTCAGCCTGAAGAGGATTGTGGAGAATCAGAAAGAAGATTGTATTGTTGTAGTAAGCGCCCTTGGCGGAATTACAGACCATCTTATCCGAACTTCCATTATGGCCCTTACGCAGGGGGACTCTTATCAGGACGAGTACCTTGAGATGCGAAAGCGTCATAGAGATATGGTAAACACTCTCATTAAGGATGAGAAGAAGAGGGAGCAGCTTCTTGCAACACTTAATTCTCTCTTTGATGAGTTAAGGTCTATTCTTTATGGAGTTAACCTTATCAAAGACCTCAGCGAAAAGACAAAAGCCGCAATTGTAAGCTACGGCGAGAGGCTCAGCAGCCCCATTGTAGCAGCGCTTATAGAGGGAGCAGAGTGGAGAGATTCCAGAAAATTCATAAAGACAGAGCACAAATACGGAAAGAACTCGCTGGATAGCCAGCTTTCAAACCAGCTTATCCGCAAAGAGTTTGAGAAACTGCCCCATATAACAGTCTGCCCTGGCTTCATCAGCTCCGACCGCGACACCGGAGAGACCACAAACCTTGGCCGTGGCGGAAGCGACTATACCGCAGCCATAATTGCAGCCGCTCTGGATGCAAGCGTACTGGAAATCTGGACAGATGTAAATGGCTTTATGACCGCAGACCCGCGTGTCATTCCAAATGCCTACACCATAGATGAACTGAGTTATGTAGAGGCAACAGAGCTCTGCAACTTTGGAGCAAAGGTAGTCTATCCTCCAACAATTTATCCGGTATGCGTAAAGGAGATTCCAATTAAGGTGCTCAACACATTCAACCCTGAGAATCCGGGCACAATAATCAAGTCCAAAATCTCTCCGGACGATAGGGAGATTAAGGGTATCTCAAGCATCAAGGGAGTTGCTCTCATAAATGTAACCGGTCTCTCTATGGTGGGTGTCATTGGAGTAAACCGCAGAATCTTTACCGCCCTTGCCAACAGCGGCATCTCTGTCTTTATGGTGAGCCAGGCCTCCTCAGAGAACTCAACCTCCATTGGAGTGCAGGAGTCTGATGCAGACCAGGCAGCCAAGGTGCTTAACGAGGAGTTTGCAAAAGAGATTCAGACAGGATCAATGTACCCTATGATTGTAGAGAAGGAGCTTGCAACCGTAGCAATTGTGGGTGAGAATATGAAACACACCCCGGGCATAGCCGGAAAGCTCTTTGGCTCTCTTGGAAGAAGCGGCATAAGCGTCATTGCTTGCGCACAGGGCGCATCAGAGACAAACATCTCATTTATAATAAAGGGAAGCCAGCTAAGCAAAGCAATGAATGTTCTGCACGACTCCTTCTTCCTCTCGGAGAACAAGGTGCTCAACCTCTTCATCTGCGGTATAGGCACAGTGGGCGGAAAACTCATTGAGCAGATAAAGCAGCAATACTCCACCCTTATAGAGAAGAGTCATCTGGAGCTTAACATAGTTGGAATTGCCAACAGCCGCAGCGCGCTCTTCAATCCAAACGGGCTCAATCTGGAGAACTACAAAGAGGAGCTTAAGAGCGCAGCGCCTTGCAACCCTCAGCAGCTGCTCAAGCAGATAATAAATATGAACCTGCACAACAGCGTCTTTGTAGATTGCACCGCCAGCAGCGAGGTGGCAGAGATTTACCAGCCTCTGCTGGAACACAATGTCTCTGTTGTTGCAGCCAACAAGATTGCAGCCTCCGGCAACTACCAGAACTATCTCAAACTAAAGGAGACCGCCGTTTTAAAGGGTGTGAAATTCCTCTTTGAGACCAACGTTGGAGCAGGCCTGCCTATCATAAACACAATAAACAACCTGCGCAACTCCGGCGACAAGATATTAAAGATAGAGGCTGTTGTAAGCGGCACGCTCAACTACATCTTCAACGCCCTTGCTCCCAATGTGCCATTCTCTCAGACTATCCGCCTTGCAAAAGAGCTAGGCTACAGCGAGCCAGACCCAAGAATAGACCTTAGCGGCAAAGATGTAATCCGCAAACTGGTAATTCTTACGCGCGAAGCCGGCTTTAAGATAGAGCAGGACGACGTGGAGAAGAGACTCTTTGTTCCCGATAAATACTTCAAAGGAAGTCTTGAGGAGTTCTGGCAGAACATCCCTCAATTGGATGCAGAATTTGAGAAGATGCGTCAGAGCGCAGAGAAAGAGGGCAAACGTTGGCGCTTTGTGGCAACAATGGAGAATGGAAAGGGCAAAGTTGCCCTGCAGGCTGTCTCCGCAGAGCATCCCTTCTACAACCTTGCAGATTCAAACAATATTGTAATGCTCACAACAGAGCGATACAAAGAGTATCCAATGCTCATTCAGGGCTATGGAGCAGGCGCAGGAGTAACCGCAGCCGGTGTCTTTGCAGATATATTATCAATAATTTAAGAGCTTAAACACTCTTCTAGTTATAACATTATCGGGCAGAAGATAAACAAGCCATATCGATTTATCTTCTGCCCGTTCTGGTATTTTCGGTATATTTACTTATAAAAATTTTTATTAGTGATTCTAAATAATTAACAAAACTTTTTTATAACTTTGTTGTGGTGTTATTGCTATAGCATAAAATGAGAATATACTATAAAATAACTATAGCATTTTGTATATTATTGCTTCTGCTTGTCCCGCATTTCAGTATGCAGGGCCAAGAGAGAGGCGAGCGGGATTCCTTAACCCTCTTTTTCCCGATAGGCAAAGCTACACTAGACTACTCTTATGCCTCCAACGGCGCCAACATAAACAACTTCTTCAGCACCGTAGCAGAGAGGCTCAACTCTGGCAAACAAACAATTAAAACGCTTACACTCTTCTCCTCCACCTCTCCAGAAGGACCAAAGAGCCTTAACTTCAGACTGCAGAAAGAGAGACTGCAGAGCATCAAAGGCCTCCTGCAGGAGAGCAATCTTATTCCCGATTCCATACTCCTCAACAATAATGCAACCCGCAACATAGGTGCCAATTACAGCATTAGTGGCAATTATAATCTGCTAAGGAGCGCCGGCTGCACCATTGAGTATGGCTTAAAGAGAGTGCCGCTTGCGCACCTGGCCTATGCAACTGCGCCTCTCTTGGAGGCCACAACAGAGAGCAAGCCGCTGCAGCCCGTACAGAAGAGCAGCAGGAAACCGGAGAGGCAAGACTTAACACCATTCTCCCAACAGCTGCTTGTAAAGACAAATGCCATAGGCTGGGCGCTGCTTATAGGCAACATTGCAGCAGAGGTGCCTCTAAACAGCTCCCTGAGCTTAAACATACCATTTTACTACTCCGGAGCAAATCTCTTCAGCAACTCAACCAAGTTCCGTATGGTTGGAACAATGCCGGAACTAAGGTACAACTTTGGTAGGCAAAAGGCATTCTTTATTGGAGCGCACGCCGCCATTGCCTGGTACAACTTTGCTTTAGGAGGAGAGTACAGAATACAGGATGCCGGAGGAAATCATCCCGCTCTGGGTGGCGGCATAAGCCTAGGCTACAGAATAAGGCTCCTTAAAAAGATTCCTCTTGGTATGGAGATTACTGCCGGAGCAGGAGTCTATCATCTCAAATACGACAAGTTCTTTAACGAGCCTAACGGCGCATACTGGCAAAAGGGAATCTCAAAGACCTCCCTCCTGCCGGAGAGCTTTACCATCTCTCTCTTCTACGCCTTCAACATAAAGAGAGGAGGTGAAAGATGAGAAGAGTTATAAAACACCTGCTTCTGCCTCTGCTCTCCGCGGCGCTTCTGCTTTCCCTTGAAGGGTGCGTCGTACACGAGTTTCCAAAAGAGGATACCCCTGTAGGCATAGACCTGGAGTTTAAGTTCAACACCGCCTTCCTGCCATTCAAGGAGGTGGACTACACGCAGCAGCAGAAGGCCACAACATCTGCCTGCATAATGAGATACATAGTAAGGGCCTATCCTATGGCTGCCGACGGCTCCATTGCGGAGACGCCGCTGAAAGAGTACCTCTTTACAAAGGCGCAGCTGGAGGATCCAGACCTTAAGGTCTCCATAGAGATTCCAGAGGGCAGATACCTGCTCAAGTGCTGGTTTGACTACATCTCCGCAACCGCACAGAACGACAACTTCTACCATACCTCCAATTTTGAAAAGATAACCCTAACAGAACCATACACCGGAGATACAGATTACAAAGATGCATTTATTGGCGAGAGGGAGATAATCTGCATAAGGGGCAGCAAAGAGACCCCCAACCCGCTCTACACTCTGGAGATGGAGCGGCCGCTGGCAAAGTTCCAGTTTGTGGCGGTTGATTTTGGGGAGTTTGTGAACAAAATAATGCAGGAGACACTCTCACCGGAGGAGTATCAGGACTACCTTAACAAAAAGTATGGCGGCAAGAATCCAACCAACAACCTCTACAACGGCTACACGGTTGAGATTTCGGAGAGAGACCTGCTCTGGAACAACACCAGCAAGGCACCTTGGGACCCTACTCAGACGCCTGGATTCGACCCGGAGGATTACAAGGTGGTCTTCCAATACACCTCCTTTGTCCCCAACACCTACAACCTTATGCTTAAAAAGCCAGTAGATGCCTTCCTGGGATATAAGTTTAATGCAACAATATCTCCCGTAAACAGCGAGGAGGCACGAATAGGTATGGACTACATACTCATTAACGGCACAGAGTCCAGCGTCAACCTGCAGGTGCTGCTCTACAGCCCTAAGGGCGAACTGCTCTCTACAAGCAACCCCGTTACCGTTCCTATGGTAAGAGGCAAGATTACCACCATAAGGGGCAAGTTCCTCACCCTGCAGATAGATGGAGGCATCTCGTTAGATACAGATTTTGACGGAGAGATAAACATAGTGATATAATAGTTCATAAGACAACCATAAAACGCAACAAATATTAATAAAATAAATTATCAACATTAAACACAATTAACTAATTATCAACACCATGAAGAACTTCTTTAAGTCTTTGGCAATTTGTGCGCTGGCAGCGCTTACATTTGCCTCTTGTCAGAAGGAGAACGCAGGTGGAAATATGGATGACCAGAGCTCTGTTGTCTCCATTAATCTAACCTCTCCTCTTATGGGTACCAAAGCCTTTGCCGATGGTACAACCGTAGATGTAGTACACGTGCACGTCTATAAGGTAGGCGCAAACGGCGAATTAACCTACATTGCACCTGGAACAGGCAGCACCGTAACTCCTTCCCAGGATGTAAGAATGAGCAGCGGTACAGCCACATACTCTACACGTCTTGTAACTGGACAGACATACACATTTGTATTCTGGGCAGAGAAGAGCGGCAATGGCCACTACACTTATACTCCTGCAAATCAGACCATCGCTGTAAATTATGCCAGCGCTACTGGCAACGACGAGACACGCGACGCCTTCTACGCTGTACTCCCTAATGTGCAAATCACAGGAGCTTACTCCAATAGCGTAGAACTCAAACGTCCCTTTGCGCAGGTTAACTTTGGTGTAACAGCAGAGGATATGGCCGCTGCAAATGCTGCAGGCATTACTGTAAACAAAGCAGCTGTTGAATGCACCAATGTTGCAAACCAGCTTAATCTTCTTGACGGAACAGTTTCTGGCTCTGAAGATGTCGCTTTTGCTTCTGCAGCTCTTCCTTCAGAGACTCTCTCCGCAGCAAACAAGACTTACAAATATGTTGCTATGAACTATGTGCTTGTTGGCAAAAATGCAAGCACTCTCTCAGACATCACTCTCACTCTGGAGGCAACCGGAGCAGAGTCCGCTACTCCAGAGTACACCTACACAAACATTCCGCTCCAGGGCAACTACCGTACAAACATAGTTGGAGACCTCTTCACAAGCCCTGCTTCAATCAACATTACCGTTGACAGCAACTTTGAGGGAGATAACAACGAGGTTATTCAGAATGTATCATCCATTGCAGCGGCAAACACAGCATTCGCAAATGGCGCAACTAATGTTTCTATTTCTGTTGCCGAGAATGGCGATCCAGAGACTATTGTTCTTCCTAACACCATTAAGAGCGTTACCCTCACTATTGAGAGCTATCCTGCAACCCGTGACCTTACCATTGATTATTCAAGCGGAACAGGAGCAGCAAAACCTGCATCTCTCATAGTAACCGCACCAAATGCTCAGAATATTACCATCAACTGCCCGGAAACCCACGTTGAGGTTAACGGTGTAACAGCTACCTCCATCACTGCATCTACAAGCAACAACACTCTTGTTGTAGGCTCCGATGTGAAAGTTACTACACTTACCATTAATGCTGGAAGTGCTATTATTTATGGAAATGTGACAACTCTCGTAAAAGGGGAGAACGCAGGCGAAATCGAATGGCACGTTACAACTAGTGGCTCTTTGACCAAGGCTCTTAAAGTTGCCGATAAAATTGTTCTGGAAAAAGCAATTAAACCCATTATTTTGTCTCAATCATTCACAATTGAAAGAGATGTAACAATTGATATGAATGGGTTTAGTTTAACTGCAACTTATTATCCTCTTAAAATTACTAAGGGAAATGTCAACATTATAGGAAGCGGACAATTGAAAGGACAATTCTCTATGCTTTTAATGGGAAGCACAGAAGATGTTTCTGATTATTGTGTGGTTAACCTTGGTCCTGACGTTGAACTTAATGCTTCTAGTTGCGGAATTATAATTAATCCTCCCGCATCAACCGGTTACAATAATTACGGTATTGTAGTTAACTCTAAAGCCCAGATTATATCAGATGCAGAATCATCTATTGGTATTACTATAAATGGTTCAAATAAAATAACTGGTGTAAATGTTCCTAAATTTAACATCAATGGAGGAACGATAAAAGCTACAGTTGGCATCTACGCTGCCGGATATGCAGAGTGGTCTTTGAATAACTGTGAAGTAGAGGGAGACCTTACAGCTATTGAAATCCGTGCCGGAAAGATGACCATCGATGGCGGAACTTACACTTCTTATAAAGATCCATTCGATGTTGAGCCTAACGGAAGCGGAACAACTACCGAAGGTGCTGCACTCGGCATATCTCAGCATACTACTGACCTGCCGATTGAGGTTGTAGTAAATGGAGGAACTTTCAATGGTGCATATGCAATATGGGAGAAAGATGTTCAGAACGAAACAGCCCGCGACAAGATTAAACTCACCGTTAATGACGGAATCTTCAATGGCGCGATTTACTCACAGAACAACAAGAACTGCCTTATAGGAGGTACCTATGACGACGTCTCTGCACTTGACTATATGGGCAATTACAATGGAGATATAAATATCTCAATGGCTCGTGACGGAAGCATCAACACATCTAATTTCTACCTCAACCGCGGTGGAGCCAACACCCATACCATTACAATTAATGGCAACTCTCACAAGCTTACTTTCCATTCAACTTACAGGAATCATATTCAGACCTCAAACGGCGCCAAGATTATCCTCAAAAACGCAACCGTTGACTCCGATTATCAAGTTGGCGGCAGCACCTGGGATGACTATGGATTGATTTTCCAGTGCCCTACTGAGTTTGAGAACGTGACCTTCAATCGCCAGCTCGCATTGGAACAGCCATATGCTCACAAACTCACCAATGTTACAATCAATCAGACTTCAGCGACAGGAGATATGTATGCTCTTTGGATAGAAGCCGGTGCTGATGTGACATTCAATGGAGGAACTGTTAACTCAATCAACCCTAATTCAGGCTCATTGAACCGTGCAATCAAGATTGCTGACGAGTATATAACTGATCCTCAGCTGACAAAACTGAACGTTTCCGGAGTGACTTTCAAGTCGCAAAAGAAAGCCGCAGTGCTCGTGACTTCAACTGCTGGAGCAGACATCATTTGGGGAGAGGGTAATGACATTTCAGGCGTTGCAGCCGACCAGACCAATGCCGTATGGAACGATGCAGATAGAACTGCTGCTTGGGATTTGATAACCGTTACTGGATGTGCAAAGTATCAAGAGCAATAAGAGCAACAATAGCAATTGAGGCCGGCCCCAACAAGGTCGGCCTTTTTTATAACTACCTCTTTGCGGTAATAGAAAAGAGCCTCTCCAGCACCACCTGGGCTCTTGGAGCATCTTTAAGCAGCACGCGTTTCTCCTTATCTAGCAGATAGAGGCTTGGAATGGCGCGCAGAATGTAGATTCTGCCGGTATTTATACTCTGGCTATCATCCCTTGCATATATCCACTCTTTGGGATAGTCCTTTAGGTTGGCCCTCCAACTATCAAGATCCTGGTCTACGTAGAGCGCCAGCAGAGCAAGACTCCCCTCCTCCACCATCCGCTGCACAAGAGGTGCCTGAGAGAGCTCTTTAAGCATCTGCGCGCAGGCGGGGCAATCGGGATTATTAAAGAAAATAATTGTATAATCTGCTTTTATGCCATAGAGAGAGCCCTCCCTAAGGTGCCAGGGGTCTCCCCCTACGCAATATTTGTATTTTATATCTGCCGCCTTGGCACCCTTGCGGTTTATAAGCAACTGCTCCATCTGGAACCTGAAGGTACCTTTGCTCTCCTCCTCCAGCGACTGCGAAGCTAAAAGCTCCTCCACAACAGGAATATAGAGCTCCTCGTTAAGCATAGGGGAGTTTGGGTCGTATAAAAAGAGTTCCGAGTAGTGCACAATTTTGAGCAAAAGGCTCTTGCTGCCTTTAAGATAGAGAGAATCGGCACTCCCGATAGCCCTTCTTATCTCCCGATTGCAGAGTTCCTCCCTTCCCTCGCTGTAGAGGCCGGAGAGGAGCGCAAAATAATTTTTGAAGACTCCTGCCCACTCTGCGCTGTCTATCTGGCTGCCCTCTATCTGGCCGCTCTCTGCTGCGGAGATATATTTGTCCCAATAGTGCTCTACAAGATATTGCGCCTTCTGCACCGGCTGCGAGATAGCAAGCGGCGCCTTGGGATAGGGAAATTTAGGGGCATCCGCTCTCTTGCCCGTACAGGCTGATAAAAAAATAAGCACCACTAAGGATGCCATTGCAAGGAGAATTGACTTTAATGTAACTCTCATATTGTTAGAAAATTATTGGTTGAGATACCAGGATTCGAACCTGGACAGACAGAACCAAAATCTGTAGTGCTA
>SAMEA3663025__coassemble_388_pt1 | contig 37002 bp, 32 predicted proteins | sample SAMEA3663025__metabat2_high_PE_020 | metagenome-assembled genome bin SAMEA3663025 (sample SAMEA3663025) | pig gut metagenome | biome: pig gut; feature: pig-associated habitat; material: faeces | place: France | collected 2012
CAAGCGACGATGCGCTGGTAAAAGCGCTGGGCGGATGCACAATAGGGCTTATTGGGGAAGCATCTCCGTGGCTGATAGCATCGGGAATAGATAAGGAGGCGCTCTCTGAGAGGTGCGGAGTCTCTTTTAGGGAGATTAGCATTGGCACTCTTGCAGATAAATATTTGGGATACAGAGAGTTGTGGAAAAATCACACCCTCTCTGCAGGTGCAAGGGCAGAACTGGATGAGGTGCTTTGCAGGTTCTCCTGCTCTATGGAGGGAGACCGCACTGCGGAGGATCTCTCCGATGCTGCAATAATGTATTTGGCATTGGCTTCGCTCTGTAAAGAGGAACACTTGGATGCAGTAACCGTAAAGTGTTTCGACCTTCTCTCCTCCTGCAAGACTACTGCCTGCCTTGCGCTGGCGCTTCTTAATGATAATGGCATAATTGCTGGTTGCGAGGGGGATATTCCCTCTATCTGCACAATGCTGGCAGTTTATAAGGCATTGGGCAGACCGTCGTTTATGGCAAATCCGGCCTCTATAGATAGCGATAATCTCTCCATAGATTTTGCGCACTGCACTATACCTACAGTAATGGTAGAGAGTTGTACGCTCCCATCTCATTTTGAGAGCGGAATCGGGATAGGAATAAATGGAGAGGTGCCTCTAGGCAATTACACTCTGTGCAAACTCTCCGGCAAGACCCTGGAGAGAAGTCTTATCTGCAACGGCAGGCTGGTAAAGGGAGAGTATCTAAGCAACAGATGCCGCACACAGGTTAGATTTATCTTTGAGACTAAGGCAGAATTTGAAGCCTTCTGCAAAGCCAGAGTAGGAAACCACATCATCCTCTTCAAAAGAGGCTGACGGGTACTTTAGTTGCTCTCTCTAGAATTTCATAAGCTCGTCATAGAGCCGCTGGACAGGAAGGCCCATTACATTGTAGAATGAGCCTTCTATTTTTGTTATGCCTGCATAGCCCATCCACTCCTGAACGCCGTATGAGCCGGCTTTGTCGTATGGCCGGCAGTGGTCTACATAGTACTCTATCTCCTCTCTGGTAAGCGACTTGAAATAGACATCGGAGAAGGCGGTGAAGGAGACGCATTTCCTGTTGGTCCTTATGCATACGCCTGTCTCAACCACGTGCTTTCTGCCGCTGAGACTCTCCAGCATAGCTATGGCATCAGAGCGGTCTGACGGTTTTCCCAGCACAAGGTCCATATCGGGAATAAGAACTATTGTGTCTGAGGTAATCAGAAGCTCATCATCTGCAAGCGCTCTGTGGCCAAAGGATTTGCCCTTTGCCATATACTCTGCAATCTCTGCTGTTGGCAGGTTTGCCTCATTGTTCTCCACAAAGGAGGTTTGTGGTTCTACTGTAAAGTCCAACCCAAGGCCCGCAAGGAGCTCACGCCTGCGCGGCGACCCGGAACCAAGTATTATGCGGGTGCCTTTAAATTTCTCATTAAGCAGCATTTGCACTGTGCTTTACAGATTCTCCTCCTCTCTCCTCTTCCCGACAACTGCACATTGACTCTTAACGTCAAAATGCACAGCGCTATTTGCATAGAGCTCTGCATCAAAGTTCCAATCGTTGTGCATCTTCATAATATGCTCCAGTATGTTTCTCACACAGCCCTTTCCCCCACCATACGGCGATATGTAGTGACTTACTGCCTTAACCTCCTCCACAGCGTCTGAAGGGCATACGGCAAGGCCGCAGACCTTAAGCACAGGTATATCGGGAATATCATCCCCTACAAATGCAACCTCTTCAGGGGAGAGGTTGTGGTTTTTGCAAAATGTCAGGAAATCCGGCAGTTTGTTGCGGGAGAGCATAAATATATCCTCATCTGGCACTCCAATGCCTTTGAAGCGCTTGTGCACAGAGTCTGAATATGCGCCTGTAACTATGCCAACCGGATAGCCCTTCAGCACAGCCATTCTAAGTCCAAAACCATCCTTTGCATTCTGCACGCGCAGCAGATCTCCGTTGCCGTCTACAAATATGGAGCCATCTGTAAAGACCCCGTCCACGTCAAAGGCTATTCCCTTTATATTCTTTAATCTCTCTTCCCAGTTTGCCATAATTAATCTCACTTTTCAAAAATCTTCGGCAAAGGTAGTAAAAAAAAGAATACCTAATCATTCACATCCAGACGACCGGATATACCGGAGGTACCAGCCTTCTGAACTGCTGATTTCTTCCCCCAGCGCAGATTATATCTTATGTTAAATGCAAAGCCAAAGTTGTGTTTCGTACCTTTAATCTCTTGGTAGAATGTGTCATAATAATACTCTGTCCTGCTGCAGGCAATATAATCAAATATATCTCCAAAAAGTATCGACATATTCAACCTGTTATTAAAAGCTCGCTTGCTTATCATTACATCCGCCATAGGGCGATAGTATGTTTTGCTATAGAGAGACCTTGACGGAGGAATATATGATATATTGGCAGAAATAGAGATATCTGCGGGCAAGTTGAATAGTCCGGAGAAACCTGCACTCCAATAGTTACTGCTGGTTTTATCCTCTCCGTATGAATTGTTTCTATAACTATATGAGCCGGAGAGGGAAAGATTGATATTTTTGGTTTTTATTATTGGCAGACCAAAAATGAGTAGCAGTGAGGATGCAGTCCCAAGGTTGTAGTATGTTGTGTATATATCCTCGCCATCCCTTTCAGAGAATGAGAGGACATTATCTGAAGAATGTTCGTATAGCATTCTGAAGTAATAACTGTTGAAAAGGGATATCATGAAAGATAACTGATTGGAAAAATAGGGCTTCAACGAGGGGTTGCCCATAGTGTAACTGTAATCGTTCACTCTACGGACTAATGGATTTAACATAGTGATGGAGGGGCGAATTATTATCCTGTTATAGGCTAACATAATATTATGACCCTTCTGCCTGTTGATACTATAACCTAAACTAAACTCTGGAAAGAGATCAAAATAGTTGTGCTTCTCATTGCGCTCCGGAGTAATCTCAGACTTTGGATACAATATACTATACTCTGCCCTGAGTCCTGCAGTAAGGCTCACTTTTCGGATAGAACAAGAGAACTTGGAATAGAGTGCATAGACATCCTCCAAATATTTATATTTGTCCTCGTATGTACCGAATTTATCAGTTACCATATTCCGCATGAACACATAACGCATATCATTGTCATTGGAGAGCCATTGGGCCTTGGCACCGCAGCTGAATTTACCCTTAATGGATGGCATGGTATGAGTATAATCGGCACTTACCGTATAAGCCCTGTTGTCTGAATAATTGCTCCTGGTTTGTTGTTGGGTCTCTCCTGTGAGGTAATAATCGTAATATGCATTGTTGGAATCATCTTTGGTATTGCTCATACCCTCTGCCTTGAGAGTAAGATCTGACTTGGTGGAGAATCTATGAAGATAGAAGAATGAGAGGGACCATAATCTACTCTTCACATCACTCAGAGTGTTGCCCTTGGAGGTAATGTCGCTCTGGCTGAGTTTGAATTTGGAGGTCTCATTCCATCCATTATTATTGGAATTTGAAAAGCGGAAATTCCCCTCAATAGAAAAGAGATTGTTTTTGTCCAAATCGTATGTTATGCCGGCAATACCATTGAAATACTTTGTTTTACTCCTGTTCTCTGAGAGATTCCGGTTATGATTGCCACTATCATAAAACAAGAGATCAGATTCATTGCCTGTTGTCCCTTGACTGCCGTTTGCAGAGAGATTATAATAGACTCCCCAATGATCATTGATCCTCCATTGCATATTGGAACTGCCACCTGCAATATGACCGTTCATCCTATAGCCGCCAAGCGCACCAATGCCAAGTAATCCGCCGCTCTCATTCTTCTCTGTCACTATCTTTAAGATAGGTCTGCCCGCAGATGATGCATCTCCCTCAACGCCGGAGGAGAGAATAACCTCTATATGCTTGATATTGCCGCCTTCCAATGTCTGGAGATAATTATATAGCGCATCTCCACGTAATTTAAGCTCTCTGTTGTTAATATATACCTTTGAAACACTCTTGCCATAAGCATTAATGACGCCTTGAGATGTAATTGATGTACCCGGGGTAGCAAGAAGAATATTGTTCAATGTATTCTTCTTATAAAGCGGATTCTTTGAAATCTCCGCCACGTAACCATTGGAATTGAAAGTTACGGTATTGGCAGTAACTACCAGTTCTTTAAGTTGCTCACTCTCCGCAGACAAAGAGACAGAAGGGAGATTAACATTCCCCTTCACATTCACATTGCTCCGCAATGTATTATAACCTATATATGAAATCTCCAGTATGTACATACCGGGGCTTGTATTCAACCGGAATGAACCAAGAGTGTCTGTCACAACACCTGTTATATGCGTAGTATCAGCAATTTCCTTCAGAACAACGCTGGCGCCAATCAATGGCTCATTATTTGAGAAAACCTTCCCCGCTACCGAATACCGTTGTTGCGCAGAAACTACGTCAGAAAAAAGAAGGATTACAAGAAGAGAATATAAGAGACCACGCATAAACAATAAATGTTTAACTATTCAACTTGATGTTTGCTACTATATGAAGGACAAGTAAACGATATCTGCTTTAAATTAACGTGAACAAATATATAATAATTTTTTGAAAAAAAAATCATCTATAATAATCCATATTCTCTAATAAACTTAAGTCATCCCTCCTATTCTATATTTCTTGCTACACCAGCACGCTTTTCATCGCCAAAGGAAACAATGTTAAAAAAGAGGGACAACTAATATACATTAGCTATCCCTCTTTTAATTGTAGAATCAGTTGCACCAATTACTCAGCAGCTGGAGTAGCGGTTGAATCTGCACAGCAAGCGCAGGTTGAATCTGCACAAGCACCCTCAGCGCAAGCAGAGCAAGTGTCTGCAGCAACTTCCTCAACAACCTCTGTAGCTACCTCTTCCTCAGCAGCTGGCTGGCTGTTACCACAACTTGCAACAGCTAAACAAAGAGCTGCAGCGCAAGCAAAAAATAATACTTTCTTCATCTTTTTATTGTTTTAATGGTTAGTTTTTCTGAGCGCAAAAATATAAAATATTTTATAGGAGTATCAAACACTCACCATTTTTTACAGTTAAATTTTTGTTACATATATAAATATCTGATTTTTCGCATCTTACAAAATTAACAATTGTTATTATTGCTGATTTTCAACAAAATACCTTTACAAAAATTTAACATTGCATAAAAAAGATGGCTAAAGTATATAACCTTAGCCATCCAAAATATGATTAATTGTTCAACTATTTCTTAATCTCTTTTGCAAGTCTCTCTGTGAGCATAGGAACAATCTTGTTTGCATCACCTACTATACCAAGATCTGCTGCCTGGAAGATAGGAGCAAATTTATCCTTGTTGATAGCAATGATGAAATCGGACTCCTCCATACCTGCAAGGTGCTGGATTGCACCGGAGATACCGCAAGCAAGGTAGAGGTTTGGACGTACAGTCTTACCTGTCTGGCCAACCTGTCTGTCGTGAGGCATTACACCTGCATCTACCATAGCGCGTGAAGATGATACAAGAGCCTGAGGACCAAATGTCTGTGCAAGAGCCTCAAGTTTAGCAAAGTTCTCTTTGTTACCTACACCACGGCCACCGGAAACGAGAATCTTAGCCTCTGTGATATCAACTTTAGACTTGTTCTCCTTAACCTCTTTGATAATCTTAACCTTGCAGGCAGAGCTGTCAATCTTAACCTCAAACGGAATGATTGTACCCTTACGGCTCTCATCCTTATCCATCTTCTGCATAACGCCCGGACGTACTGTAGACATCTGAGGTCTGTGATTTGTACACATAATGGTAGCCATAAGGTTACCGCCAAATGCAGGACGTGTAGATTTAAGCTCGTGAGTATCCTCAGAGATTTCAAGTTTTGTACAGTCTGCTACAAGACCTGTGTTAACTCTTGCTGCTACTCTTGGACCAAGGTCACGGCCAATTGTGGTAGCGCCAATAAGAAGTATGCTAGGCTGGAATGCTCTGATTACCTGATCCAATGCCTGTGTGTACTCCTCTGTAATATAATCTTTAAGCTCTGGAGCATCCATAAGGATAACCTCATCTGCGCCAAATGCAATAAGATCTTTAGCTTTATCGGCTATTTTATATCCTGGGAAAATTGCAACAACTTTCTCATTAAGAATATCTGCCAATTTTCTTGCCTCGCCCAATAACTCCAAGGCAACTGATTGAACATTGCCTTCGCGCTGCTCAACAAATACATATACGTTTTTCTGATCTGCTTTATTCATAACTCAAAGTATTGCAAAATTAGATAATGAATTTCTCTTTAAGCTTGCTGACAATGATGCCTACTGCCTCCTCTGCATCAACCTCAAATACCTCACCTGGAGCCTTTACACCCTTTGTGAATGATTTGTTAACGCGGGTTGGAGAACCTTTGAGACCAAGCTGAGTCTCATCAACATCCAATTTGTCTGCGCCCCAAACCTCAATCTCTCTGTCGTATGCAGAGGTAATGCCTGGAACAGACATATATCTTGCCTTATAAGCAGATGCGAGTACTGTGAAGAGTGCAGGACCCTCTACCTCAAGAATCTGGTAGCCATCCTCTGTCTCTTTCTTTACCTCATATTTGTTGTCACCCTTAACCTCAAGACCTACGGTATATGATACCTGAGGAAGACCAAGGTGCTCTGCAATCTCCGGACCAACCTGTGCGGTATCACCATCAATTGCCTGACGGCCTGTGATTACAATGTCGAATGGAATATTCTTAAGGGCAGATGCAAGAGCAAATGATGTTGCAAGAGTATCTGCTCCGCCAAGCTTTCTGTCTGTAAGAAGGATAGCTCTGTCTGCACCCATTGCGAAAGCCTCTCTGAGGATAAGCTCAGACTGAGGAAGACCCATTGTGATAACAGTAACATTGGCGCCGAATTTATCTTTGAGTTGCAAAGCAAGCTCAAGACCGCCTTTATCATCAGGGTTCATAATGCTTGGTACACCATCTCTGATGAGTGTTCCGGTTACCGGATTAATCTTAACCTCAGTTGTGTCCGGTACTTGTTTAATACAAACTACTATATTCATAATGCCAATTTTTTACTTAAATAAACTACCTGCTATTACCATTCTCTGTACCTCAGATGTTCCCTCATAGATCTCTGTAATCTTAGCGTCACGCATCATTCTCTCTACCGGATACTCTCTGGTATAACCGTAACCGCCGTGGAACTGTACTGCCTTTGTGGTAACCTCCATAGCTGTCTCTGCAGCAAAGAGTTTAGCCATTGCAGCCTCTTTAGAGAATCTTACGCCTGTGCCCTCTTTGAATGCGGCCTGACGAACAAGAAGTCTTGCAGCCTCAACTTTGCAGGCAAGGTCTGCCATCTGGAACTGGGTATTCTGGAACTTGGAGAGAGCCTTGCCAAACTGCTTACGCTCTTTGGTATATTTAACTGTCTCATCCAAAGCGCCCTGAGCAATACCAAGAGCCTGTGAAGCAATACCGATACGGCCACCGTCCAATGTCTGCATTGCAACCTTGAAGCCCTCGCCAACCTTACCAAGAAGGTTCTCTTTTGGAACTATGCAGTTCTCAAAGATAAGCTCGCAAGTAGCTGAACCGCGGATACCCATCTTGTGCTCTTTCTTACCGATAGAGAAGCCAGGGAAGGTAGACTCAACAATGAATGTAGAGATACCCTTTACGCCCTGTGATTTGTCTGTCATAGCAGCTACAACATAAACATTGGCCTCACCTGCATTGGTAATGAAGATCTTGTTTCCGTTAAGTACATAGTGGTCATCCTCAAGCACTGCTGTAGTCTGCTGTGCAGAAGCATCAGTACCTGCGTTTGGCTCTGTAAGACCAAATGCGCCAATCCACTCGCCTGAAGCAAGTTTTGGAAGATATTTAGCCTTCTGATCTGGTGTACCGAACATAAAGATAGGCATAGCGCAAAGAGATGTGTGAGCAGAGAGAATAACTCCAGTGGTACCGCAAACTCTTGAGAGCTCCTCTACAGCTATGGTGTACATAATCATGTCGCCACCGGCGCCACCCAACTCTTTAGGGAAAGGTATACCCATCAAACCAAGAGCAGCCATCTTGTCAACGGTCTCTCTCGGGAATCTCTCAAGGTCATCTACCTCGGCAGCCAGAGGTTTAACCTCTTTCTCAGCAAACTCCCTTACCATTTGCTTGAACAACTGCTGTGTTTTAGTCAATTCGAAATTCATATATAGTCTTTATTAAGATTTATAGCATGTTTTTAAGGTTTGGAGAGATAATCAGGGTAGCCTCTGTAGCTGCCTGAACCTGCTCTACTGTAAACTCAGGGTTAATCTCTGTAAGAACAATACCCTCCGGAGTAATCTCCATAACACCCATCTCTGTAATGATCATATTAACCTGACCGGGAGCGGTAAGAGGAAGAGTACACTTTTTAAGAATCTTAGGATTACCCTTTGCAGTATGCTCCATTGTAAGGATAACCTTCTTGGCACCAACCAAAAGGTCCATTGCACCACCCATTCCAGGCACCATCTTGCCAGGAATCATCCAGTTTGCAAGGTCTCCCTTCTCATCTACCTGAAGTGCGCCAAGGAATGTTACATCTACGTGACCGCCGCGGATTATGGCAAACGATGTTGCCGAATCAAATGAAGCAGCTCCAGGTACAGCTGTGATAAAGCCGCCACCTGCATTCACAAAATGCTTATCCTCCTTGCCAGGCTCTGGAGAAGGTCCTACGCCAACCATACCATTCTCAGTCTGAAGTGTAACCTCTACACCCTCAGGAAGATAATCGGGAATAGCTGTAGGAAGGCCAATACCCAAATTGACAACATCACCGTCGTGAAGTTCTTTTGCAGCTCTTTTAGCTATGCATTCTCTAATTTGTGCTTTGTCCATAGTATTTATTATTTGTTGATTATTTATTGTGTCTCTTGACAAATTCCTGAGAAACAAATGAAGCAACATCGTCTGCATATGTGCCCATACCAAATCCTGCATCAAAGCCAAGCTCCTTTGCAAGCTCGTGAGTAATACGCGGACCTCCGCAACATACAATCATCTTGTCACGCAACCCCTCAGCCTCCATAAGCTCTATGAGTTCTGTAAGGTTCTTGATATGCACATCCTTCTGAGTTACAGTCTGCGAAACAAGAATTGCATCTGCATTCAACTCAATGGCCTTAGCCAGGAATTCATCGTTAGGAACCTGACTTCCAAGGTTATGAGCCTCTATCATCTCATATCTCTCAAGACCATAGTGACCGGCATATCCCTTCATATTCATAATTGCGTCAATACCAACAGTATGCGCATCTGTACCTGTGCTGGCGCCAACCAAAACAAGTTTGCGTCCTATATGCTCTTTGATATACTCGTCATTCTCGTGCATCTCCATTACAGAGCTCTCCACCTTAGGCACGTGTATGGTGGTGAAATCTACTGTATTTGTAGCATTGCCGTAGCAGTTGAAGAAGGTGAATCCAGGTGTGAGCTCCTGATAGAAGACCACCATAGGATTCTCAAAACCCATTCCCTTCATAAATATCTTTGCAGCCTCTACAGCCTCTGCTCCTGCAGGAACAGGCAAGGTAAAACTCAACTGAACCTTACCATCGTTCATTGTATCGCCGTAAGGCTTAATCTTTGTTAAATCAAGCGTTTTATCAAAATCCTTCGCTTGCATTGAATATAATCCTGCGCTCATATTACCTTGTTCCTTTCAATAAGTTAATAAATGGATTCATATAGTTTGCACCCTTAGGGCAAACACCATCAAGACCCTTACCACCTGTCTTAGGTCTCTTGACATCTGCAAACATACCCTTTTCCAAAGCATTGAAGAGTCCCTCCTTTTCAATCTTGGCAAGCAACTCAATTGCATTGTCCAGAACCTCCTTAGCACGGTTCTTGATAATTCCGTTCTCCTTAAACTCAACCTCCTCACCGATATCTTTCATATTGTTGAAGATATAGCGGGCATTCTCAATAGAGAGGTAACGGTCGCTCATAAACGGAGTATGAACAGCCTCTGTAAGCATACCCAGAAGCTGGATACCCTGATGAGACCAAACGCCAATCATATTGAAGAGCGCATCCTGAACATGACCGCGGAAGATGTTTCCTGTCATAAATTTTGTAGGCGGCATATACTTGAGAGTAGCCTTAGGGAAGATCTCTCTTGTCATAATTGCCTGAGCCAGCTCATAGAGGAAACCATTCTTAAGGGATGGATCCATCTCAAATGCGTGTCCAAGACCCATCTGCTCCTCCTTAAGACCTGCCATAAAGGCAAGCTGCTCATTGATAAGATCTGAAGCAAGCACTGTATGAGCCTCCTCATAAGCATCTGCTGTAGTAAGGTAGTTATCCTCACCTGTATTGATTATCACACCTGCAAAACCATTGATAATTCTTGAGAAGTACTGGTCCACAAGTGTTCTCTGCATATTGATATCGCGGAAGAGGATACCGTAGAGAGCGTCATTCAACATAACGTCCAGACCCTCAAAAGCGCCCATAATTGCAATCTCCGGCATACAAAGACCTGAACAGTAGTTGCAGAGGCGGATATACCTTCCTAGCTCCTCTCCTACCTCATCCAGCGCAGCACGCATAATTCTGAAGTTCTCCTGGGTAGCAAATGTACCGCCAAAGCCCTCTGTTGTAGCACCGTACGGCACATAGTCCAAAAGGCTCTGACCGGTAGTACGGATAACTGCAATAATATCCGCACCCTGGCGTGCAGCAGCCTGAGCCTGAACCACATCCTCATATATGTTACCTGTAGCAACAATAACATAAATATATGGTTTAGGGCCCTCTCCCAAAGTCTTAAGATAATTCTCCTTCTTTGTTCTTCTGGTTCTGATTCTCTCAACGCTGGAATCCACCACAGGTTTCAAGACCTTCTGCAGAGTATCTTTGTCTGTCACCTCAATTCTGGTGAGATCCAATGAGCCATCGGCTACAGCCTCCGCAATCTCCTGAGGAGTCTTGCCCGTCTGTGCCATAGCATTACCTATATAAAAGATAACGCCCTCATTAAGAACACCTTTACTCTTTAAATCATCTACAACAACATTAGGGAGCGGAACTTGATTTGCATCAACACCGTCAATTCCCAAGAGTCTGCACAAAGTACGCTCAACAGCCACTGTTGTGTAACCCTCCACAAAGGTCTGAACTTCGCTTGCAATGGACTTTGCAAGACCTTTGGCCTGTTCGACCTTCTTAAAATCTAGTCCTAATTTACTCTGCATATTATTAAAAATTAATATTTTGTTTATGTGTGTTTTCTATTCCAATTCCAAATGCCGCTCTGCCGCAGCTATCCAACCCGCATCAACTCCCAGCTCCTCTGCAATCCTCACTGCCTCGTGCGGCACATCGCCCTTTGTGGCCTCAATCAGCCTGTAATCCATCTTGCCATTCTTAAAGCCTGCCACACGCAACCACTTGTAATCTCCGCTGGAGACATTGTAATGCGTAGATATTACAAGAGATATTGAGTATCCCGACAACAACTCCAGCATTCCCTCCACAAGAGCCCTTCCCTCAACCGGATTGGTGGTTCTTGCAGGCTCATCGATAAGAGCAAGCAAGCGACATCCGCGCTGCGCGGCCTTTATCACACTATTTACAGAGAGCATCTCCGCAGCAAAAGAGGAGAATCCCCCCTCCATACTCTGTCCGTCTCCCATAGTTACAAAGACCCTCTCAACAGGCGCAATGCAAGCGCTCTCTGCCGGAATGCCAAATCCAAACTGGAAGAGATACTGCGCCAGGGCACACATCATAAGAGTTACCGTCTTGCCGCCCATATTGGCTCCTGTAATAATCACAGGCTTGTGGTCAAACTCAATATCTACCGGCACAAACTCATCTCCCTTAATACTCTTAACCTGGGGATGGAAGAGACCCTTGTAGCAGCTCTTACCGCTATCGGAGATTATCGGGAATACAAGATGCATCTCCCTCATCTGCTCCGCCTGGGCAAATAGAATATCCATATCTGCCAACCTCTCCATATTGGAGCGCAAACGCTCTGCAGATGGTCTTAAAAGGGCGCAAAGTCTCTTGCGCACCTCAAACTCCAACTCCCTCTCCTTAAGCTCCAGCTCCTGACGTCTCTCCTCATCTGCAGACCTTAGTCTTACCCTAAGGGCAGCCAACTCCTTGGAGTAGGCATCATAGATGTAGAAAGCCCTAATTTTAAGAGCATCTGGGTCCAGAATCTCAAGTTCCTTATCCAGATTCACCTGCTCCAGAACCTTAAGGCCCGCAGCCGATGCAAGCCCTCCAACCTCCTGAGAGAGAAGAATAAGTGCCTTTATTTCAAACAACTCAATATCATCAAGCACAGCTCCGGAAGCAAGTCTTCCCAGCGTACCGCTTATCTCTTTCAAATCGCAGAACTTTGCCCTTATTCCATCTGCAAGCGCTCTATTTGCCCCCTCCTCAAAGAAGAGTTTATAAAACTCCTCCAATTTGGAATAGGCTTCCGCTATCTCCTCCTTGCAGAGGTACATCTCTCTCTCCAAAAGCCTTCTGCGCGCATAACCGGAATAGATATTAAGGGAATCAAAGATGAACCTCAACCCGCAGGGCGAATCCATCAGGGAGCGCAAAACAAGTGGTGCCTCATCCATTTCCACCTCTCTCTTCTGAGTCAAAGCCTCCATTATCAAAATCCCTTTTTCCTATATATCCGCTATATATATCTGCTATATATATCTATTCTTAACTATATCATATACAGGCAAATGAATTGCCTCTTCCAATTTTCTGCACAAAATGTCCGAGTCCAGTACATAACCATTTGGAGCGGTTGGATTAACACAAACAGCAATAAGTTTGCTCCTCTTCATAACCTTTACTCTTCCACCCCTTCTCAAAAAGAGTCTGTACTCCTGCTCGGTGGCAAAAACCTTTGTAAAATCATCTACTATAAGCTCCAGCTCCCTGCTTCCCTTAGAATTGTTCAAAATCCTTAAAAAAGCATCTGTAAGGGCACCTGCCACATAAACAACAGAGCTTCTGCTCAAAAAATCGCCCTTAAGGTTTGCCAATAAAAGAGACGACTTCTTTGTAATATTAAAAACCTCCCCACTCTCATCAATCCCCCATATTCCATTGCCAACACCCTCTAGCTTCCCGATAGTCTTATCATCTGCCAGGGGTGCAGAGATAAGTTCCACAATGAATTTTGTCTTGTTTACCAGAGTATTCATCTCTGCCGAATAGGCTGCCCCGGTAGAGAGTATCATTGCACTGCTCACTGCCGGCGAAGCAAGACTAAGCCTGCTCAACGCCCCATCCACTATCTTAAGGTCTGCGCCAAAAGCGCCCATTCTCTTCATCCAACGCTGCAGACCTTGCGTAGATGATGGGCCTGCCAAAAGAACCTTGCCGCTTCTGATCACCTCTGCAGAGAGAATTCTTCCCATAGAACTCTCCTCGTCCGAGATATCCAGAAGATTGGAGAGAAGCCTCCGCTCTCTGTAGTAACTCTCCGCTGTAGAGAAGATCATTCCCGGAAAGAGAGTTATCTCCGGCTTTGGTGTTCTTGTAACCTGGTCCCGCTGTTCTCCATCTATTCCTATGGAGGTTACCGCCAACTTAGCTCCAGTGGACGGTAACCTTCTTAGGATATAGTTGAGAGCCTCCGTCTTTCCGGTATTCTTCTCAAGCCCCACAATTGAGAGGCTGTCATATTTTACAATATCCGAAACAAACGGCATCTCAACAGCAGATTATCAGCCTTTATGAGCTCTCTCCTTTCTTGAGAGGTGTGCCGGCTCTATTGCTATGCCAGGCATTGTACCCTCAAGCAGACCGGATACTCCCTCATTCTTTCTTGCCTGCTCACAAATTGGGCAATGGCACTCCTCCTTATAGTTCTCAGGCTCTGTATAAGTGGTGATAACACCCTCAAAGTTTCTGAGAATAACCTTATGAGGAGACTGAGAGATAATATAGTTAGGCATAACCGGTGTCTTGCCGCCTCCACCAGGAGCATCAACTACAAAGGTAGGAACTGCATATCCCGATGTATGGCCTCTAAGACCCTCCATAATCTCAATGCCCTTAGAGACAGGAGTTCTGAAGTGCTCAAGACCCATAGAGAGGTCACACTGATAAATATAGTAAGGTCTCACTCTCATCTTAACAAGCTCGTGCATAAGTTTCTTCATAACATATACACAATCATTTACGCCACGGAGAAGCACTGTCTGGTTTCCGAGAGGAACACCAGCATTGGCCAATTTTGCGCAAGCCTCTGTAGACTCCTTTGTAACCTCCTGAGGATGATTGAAGTGAGTGTTCAACCATACAGGATGATACTTCTTGAGCATATTTACAAGGTTGTCTGTAATTCTCTGTGGGCAAACCACAGGAGTTCTGGAACCAATACGCACTATCTCTACGTGAGGAATCTCTCGGAGTTTCTTGATAATGTACTCCAACCTTGCATCGCTTACGCAGAGAGCATCACCGCCGGAGAGAAGCACGTCTCTAACCTGCGGAGTCTTAGCAATGTACTCAATTGCCTTCTCAATGTTGTCTGCAGAGGTCTCACCATCCTTCTGACCTGCAAATCTTCTGCGTGTGCAGTGTCTGCAATACATAGAGCACATATCTGTAATAAGGAGAAGCACTCTGTCCGGATATCTGTGAGTAAGACCAGGAACCGGGGAATCCTCATCCTCATGGAGCGGATCCAAAAGATCTGCAGCAGCCTGATGTGTCTCATTTGCTGTAGGAATACACTGTCTTCTGATAGGATCGTATGGATCATTAGGGTCTATCAAAGAGATGTAGTATGGAGTAATGGCCATCCTGAGGGTAGAGAGTGTCTTCTTGACACCCTCTTCCTCCTCCGGAGTAAGTTTTACATACTTTTTGAGATCCTCTAATGTCTCTATTCTATTTGCCACCTGCCATTTCCAATCGTTCCACTCTGCATCGGAAACATTTGGAAAGAGGTCTTTTCTTCTAGACTCGTTCATAATTATAATACAAGCGTTACAGAATGAATGAAATTATGCGTAAAGCTCCTCAAATACCTTGCGGAGTTTCTCATTCTCTCTGAGCTCCTGAAGAGTAATCTCTGCGTGGCCCTTTGTGTAACCGTTACCGATAATCATTGTAACATCGCTGCCAACACCCTCTGCGCCAAGAGCAGCCTTTGTGAAGCTGGTTGCCATAGAGAAGAAGTAAACGATACCGTCATTCTTTGTGCAGAGAATAGCTGTCATCTCTGTATCAGGAACGTTAACGTTGTTGATTGTAATATCTGCCATCTTGCCGTCTGTAAGCTCGCTGATCTTCTCGCACATAGCAACAGGATCATTTGCGTTGCCTGCAAATACTATGTCGCAGAAACCAAGGTCCTGAAGACGTTTTGTAGATCTCTCGCTGTGGCACATACCAATAACCTTACCTGTAACGCCTACGCGCTTTTTAGCCTCGTAGCAGCAGAGCATACCAGATTTTCCGCCTGCGCCAATGATAAGAACTGTATCGCCAGGTTTGCAAAGTTTAGCTGTCTGAGCAGGAGCGCCTGCAACATCCAATGCAGAGAGAGCAAGCTTCTCTGGCATATCTGTAGGGATCTTTGCATAGATACCGCTCTCAAAGAGGATAGCCTTACCTTCAATGTCAACCTGATCTACGTCTGCGCGAATCTCCTTAATCTTGTCAATTCTAAGCGGAGTAAGTGAGAGAGATACAAGAGTAGCAATCTTGTCACCTACCTTAAGGTCTGTCTTGCCTATAAGAGCATCTCCAATCTTCTCTACTGTACCAAGAAGCATTCCGCCTGAACCTGTCCAAGGATTACGATGTTTGCCCTGCTTTGCAACAATGTCAAACATAATCTCCTTAATCTTCTCAGGATCGTGGTTAGCCCTGTTGGAGATATCTGTAAATGAAGCTGAATCAACATTCAATGTCTGAACATCAATGAGAATCTCGTTGTCGTAGATCTCATCCATGTTGTTGTCAATCTTGTTAGCCGGCTGTGGAAGAACACCCTTTGGCTCAATAACGCGGTGTGTTCCGTATTTGTTACCTTTTTTCATTGTATTTATAAAATTTAAATGTTGTTATTTCTTTAAGCTCAATATCTCGCGGGCCTCAGCAGATGTAGCAACCGGACGACCCAACTCTTTTGCAATTCTTACGACCTTTGCAACCAGTTCACCATTGGATTTTGCAAGAACTCCCCTCTCAAGGTTAAGGTTGTCCTCAAATCCTACTCGTACGTTACCGCCCATTACTATTGCAGCGGCAGCAAGTGTGAATGCATTTCTGCCAATACCGGTAGCTGTCCAGGTAGATCCTGCAGGAATTGCATTAACAAGCCACGCAAGGTTCTGAGCGGTTGCAGGTGTACATCCCGGAACACCAAGCACAAAATTAAACTGCATAGGCGCGCCAGGAACCTGTCCTTTGCGTGCCATATTCAGCACTGTATCCAGATGACCCATCTCAAAGCACTCGTACTCCGGTTTGATGTTGTTCTCCATCATCCTCTTTCCAAATGCTCTCATCATAGGCATTGTATTCTCAAATACATCGTCTCCAAAGTTGCAGGTACCGCAATCAAGGGTAGCCATCTCCGGCATAAGCTCTGTTGGCTGAAGTCTCTCCTCTGCGCTCATACCTACCGCACCGCCGGTAGAAGGGATTATGATAACATCGGGACAAACCTTATAGATAGCATCCATACACTCCTTGAAACGCGCCTTGCTCTGTGTAGGAGTACCGTCATCCTCCCTTACGTGAAGGTGTACTATTGCCGCACCGGCATCCACTGCAGATTTTGCCTCGCGTACAATCTCCTCAACTGTGTAAGGAACGGCAGGATTCTGCTCTTTTGTAACCTCTGCGCCGCAGATTGCAGCTGTGATGATAAGTTTCTCCATAACTATTTTCTCTGGCATTTTTTAGGGGTTACGCAAGTACCGCTGGCTCTGCAGACAACTATAGGCTCCTCAAGAACGTCAGCTGCCGAATCAGAGATGTCAGGACGAGGTACAATTACTTTACGCGCCTCAAATACCATCTTTCTGGAGGTATTGCCCTCTGAAACAATCTCTCCTACTGCCTCAATGAAATCACCTGCATATACAGGAGCTATGAACTCCACCATATCGTATGCTTTGAAGAGGCCCTCGTCTCCATCGCGCTGAATAAGCAACTCCGTAGCAACATCGCCAAAGAGCTGAAGCATATGAGCACCCTCTACAAGATTTCCGCCATAATGAGCATCGTGGCAACTCATTCTTACACGGATCAATGATTTATTCTTTTCCATATACTGAATATCGTTAAATTGTTAATACTTATTTGCTATAGATATAATCCACAAACATAGCCGGTGTATGCACTCTCTCAGGAGCAATCTCACCAACCTTTACAACCTTCTCTGCCTCTACAATCACAACATCTGCCGCTGTAGCCATAAGAGGATTGAAGTTGTTTGTAGTGCCGGTATAAACAAGATTTCCCTTCTCGTCCGCAATTGTAGCGCCAATAAGAGCAATATCTGCCTTAAGAGGCTTTTCAAGCAGGTAGGTCTTGCCATCTACAACAACAGTCTCCTTACCCTCTGCAACCACGGTACCAAGACCTGTTGTGGTAAGCACACCGCCAAGACCTGCACCGGCAGCGCGAACTCTCTCTGCCAATGTACCCTGCGGGCAGAACTCTATCTCCAACTCACCCGAGTTGAGCTGAGCGCCTGTATTTTTGTTGGTGCCAATGTGAGAGACATAAAGTTTCTTAACCTGTTTGTTGGTAATAAGCTGTCCGTGCGCCACATTCTCATAAGCTGTATCGTTACAGATGAGAGTCAGATTCTTAACGCCGCTCTTTGCAAGCTCATCAAGAATTGTAACCGGACTGCCGGCTCCAAGAAAGCCACCTACCATTACTGTCATGCCATCCTTAACCATTGCGACGGCATCCTGTAAAGAAATTCTCTTGTTCATATCTTTGAGTTTATGTTATTTATTTGAATATCCTTTTAGTCCTAAAAATGGGCAATTTCACATCACCTTTGCAAATTTAACTAATAAAACAGATCCTACAAATAACTTTTGTGTTACACAAAATAAAGCCATAAAAGAGTAGGAAATCCAATGCTAATTTAGTATTTTTGTAGTGAAAAAGAGCACAAAAGAGAGAGATGACGTATAATTTTTTTCCATTTTTATTTGCCCAAGAGAAGATCAGTCTGCTTGCTCCCGAACAGGAGGCTGTAAAGAGCACTCTGGACTCCCTTAAAACCGCAAGGGCGGAGGCGCTTGCAGAGAAGGTGCAGAATCTCTCCAATATGTCCGCAGACCAGATTATCTCACTGCTTCTGGAAGAGGCTGTAAAGATTGGGATAAAGGTGCTTGCGGCCATTTCCATCTACATCATAGGAGCCTGGGTCATAAAGAAGATAAAGAGAATTATCCGCAAGATAATGGAACGCCGCAACATAGACCCCTCCATCACCTCCTTCACCCTCAGCTTCACCACCATAGCGCTCACCCTTATGCTCATCCTTATGACCGTAGATGCGCTTGGAATAAACACAAACTCCATAGTGGCGCTGCTGGCAGGTTCGGGACTGGCAATAGGTATGGCATTCAGCGGCTCTCTGCAGAATTTTGCAGGAGGCATTATGATATTGGTCTTCAAGCCTTTCAGGGTTGGCGACTATGTAGAGTTCCAAAATTGCACAGGCACCATCTCCTCCATAGAGATGACAAGCACCTTCATAATTTCAGACAACGGAGAGACCATAGTGCTCCCCAACGGCACAATTTTCAACGGAATGCTTATAAACCACAGCAAACTATGCAAAAAGAGGGTGGTCTGGAACATCTCCGTTGCATATGGCAGCAATATAGAGCTTGTGCGAGCCACTGCGCTGGCTCTTCTGGAGAGTAATCCCGATGTCTTAAAGGAGGAGAAGCCGCCCGCTGTGGTAATCTCCAACCTTGGAGATAGCGCGGTCATAGTCTCCATAAGATGCTGGGTGGATCACACCAACTACTGGAAGACTCTCTATTGGGGATACGAAGAGATATATAAGAGCTTTAATGCAGCCGGAATACAATTCCCGTATCCGCAATTAGATGTACACATGAAGTAACAAACCATAAACAACACTTATACAATGGAATACAAAAAACTAATCATCCAAGACAATAGAGCTGTAAGAGTAATAAAGATAAACAATCCGGAGGCTCTGAATGCGCTTAACACTGCCATTCTTAAGGAGCTTGACGCTGCCTTTACAGAGGTGGCGGAGGATAATGGCATACTTGCCGTAGTTCTCACAGGAGAGGGCAGAGCTTTTGTAGCAGGAGCGGACATCTCTGAGATGAAGAGCAAAAACGCCATAGAGGGAGAGATTTTCGGCAAACTTGGCGCATCTGTCTTCAGAAAGATTGAACTCCTTCCAAAGCCTGTAATTGCCGCTGTTAACGGCTTTGCGCTTGGAGGAGGATGCGAACTTGCAATGAGCTGCGATATCCGCCTGGCCTCCGCAAAGGCAAAATTCGGCCAGCCTGAGGTTGGTCTGGGCATAACCCCGGGATTCTCCGGCACCCAGCGTATGCCAAGGCTTATCGGGATGGGCAAGGCAAAGGAGCTCATATATACCGCAGATATCATAGATGCAGCAGAGGCATACAGAATTGGTTTGGTTAACCACGTGTATGAGCCTGAGGCACTTATGGAGGAGGCTATGAAGATGGCGGAGAAGATTGCATCCAAAGCCCCAATAGCCGTAAAGAACAGCAAGGAGGCCATAAACAGAGGTATCCAGACAGATATGGATTCTGCTGTTGCAATAGAGGCTTATCTCTTTGGCCTCTGCTTTGCAAGTGAAGACCAGAAGGAGGGTATGACAGCATTCTTTGAGAAGCGCAAAGCAAACTTCCAGAACAAATAATTATTATCAGTTTATATATAACAAATCATAAAAAATCAATTAAGAATTATGAAAGTAGCAGTTATTGGTACCGGTACAATGGGAAACGGTATTGCACAGACATTTGCACAGGCAGGTCACGACGTATTGCTCAAAGGCCGTTCAGAGGCTTCTCTTCAAAGAGCTCACAAGGCTATAGACAAGAGCCTCTCTAAGATGGTAGAGAAAGGCAAAATGGAGGCAGCCCAGAAAGATGCAATCATTGCAAAGATTGTTGACACAATGGATTACAACGATTGCGCAGATGCAGACCTTGTAGTTGAGGTTATTGCAGAGGATATGGCAATCAAAAAGGAGATCTTCCAGACATTGGACAAGATTTGCAAACCAGAAGCTATTCTTGCAACAAACACCTCTTCCCTCTCCATCACAGAGGTTGCAGCTTGCACTTCACGCCCGGAGAATGTAATTGGAATGCACTTCTTTAACCCTGTTCCAATGATGAAACTGGTAGAGGTTATCAAGAGTCAGCTCACCTCAGCAGAGGTTCACAACAAGGTTGTGGAGATTGCAAAAGAGGTTGGCAAAGTTCCTGTAAGCGTTAACGAGGCTCCTGGCTTTGTTGTTAACAGAATCCTTATTCCTCTTGTAAATGAGGGTATTGGCATTCTTGCAGATGGCGTTGCTTCTGCAGAGGAGATTGACGAGGCTATGAAACTTGGCGCTAACCACCCTATGGGTCCTCTCGCATTGGGAGACCTCATTGGTTTGGATGTTTGCCTTGCAATTATGGAGGTTCTCTACAATGAGTACGGTGACAGCAAATACCGTCCGCACCCGCTTCTGCGCAAGATGGTAAGAGCAAACCTTCTTGGCCGCAAGACCGGCAGAGGTTTCTACGATTATTCAAAGAAATAGTGGAGCCAAAGAGCAAAAAAAAGACCCCGGAAGTTATTTATTCAACTTTCGGGGTTGTTTTTTATAGATTTGTCGCGATCTTTTTCGTCTCAACAGGATTGGCATAAATGCCCAGGAAGATTCTCCTTACCTCTTCCCTGCCCTCTTCAACATCGGCGAGTTTAAATTGGAGGTAATCCTCAAACTTCTCCCTCTCCTCAGCAGTGTAGTTATCTGCATAGAGATTATTGCCATTAAGAATATCAGCTGCAATATAGTTGTTCGGGAAGAGCTTGTAGGCAGCATTTATCAGTTTTGTAATAAGATTTGCAAGCATTTTATACCTCTCATTCTTATCGCTTGAATTATGTAATGAGAGCTCCTCTACCTCCTCTCTGGAGATAGGCTTGCAAAATTGATAGTGAACAGAGCCTTTATACTGCATTATTCCCTGCAGAATACTGTTCAAATCCTCATCGGGAGCCTTTATATATTTCTGATTTCTACTTATATAGAGCTCCACTGCCTTCATTATGTCACAAGGTTCAAATTCGTAAGATAAGGCAATAGGGAAGATATTCAGAGGCGCAAAAGATTCAAAGAAATCTGCTTTTGACGACATAGAGAACATCTTAAGCAATCCCTGCTCCGTTACATCTATACCATCTTTGGTTCTGCCGTTGCGCTGGGCAATCCAGATGGAACTGCGGCCCTCTGAGACGCTCTGCCTCACAAATTTGGAGAGTTTGGCGGAATGAACCAGAAACTCTCTGGGGTTAGAATTCCTAACCACCTTTATCATCTTATTGGACCTTACAATATCCTCTATAAATGAGGTAGTTATAAGATTGTCACCTACTGCAATCTCTGTTGTTGGAATATTATTCTTATAAAGAATGTATTGAAGGAGCGCCGGATCCAGCACAATATCCCTGTGATTGGTAATAAAGAGATATCTCTTGCTGCAATCTACATTCTCCAGGCCATCAAATGTAAACTTATCTATAGTCTCACCAATCACCTTTTCCACCACCCTCACCATCACATTCTTCTGAAAATCATCTACAGATGAGCAACTTAGAAGAATGGACCTTAAAAAATTCTCATCACTGCCCGGCATTATGAAATGCGCAACTTCCGGGAATGCGCGGTCTTTGCATATCCTCTGCATGGCCGCGGAGATTTCAGAATCAAAATAAGGTCTTATATCATCAAACTCTGTATTCATTGTAAATTGTTATTACATTTTGCTGCAAAGGTAACAAATTAAAATCATTTAACCCCATCTCTCCTATATAGAAGTGAGCTGTCTCCATAACTTAGAAATCTGAAGCCGTTATCCATTGCAAACCTGTATATCTCCCTCCAATCATCCCCCACAAATGCGGAGATAAGCAGCAGGAGAGTACTCTGCGGCTGGTGAAAATTTGTGACCAGAATATCCACCATACGGAATTTGTACGAAGGTGCAATTATTATAGCAGTTCTTGCAGTAATGGCATCCATATTCCTATCATCCAAATAGTTATAAATAGCCCTCATTGCCTCATCAGAAGAGATGTCACAATCTGCATCATATGGTTCCCACTGCTCTACAGCACCGGGGTGGCCATTGCGGATAATATGTACACCTATATAATATAGCGATTCCAAGGTTCTCATAGAGGTTGTTCCAACTGCAATAAGCTTACCCTCTTTAGGCCTGTTGAGGTAATTTGCAATAAAACCCTTTGTAACAGTAAAGGGCTCTGTATGCATCTTGTGCCCCTCTATATACTCGCTCTTTACAGGCACAAATGTACCTGCCCCCACGTGCAGACATACTGTATCCCTTGTTATTCCCGATTTGTCTATCTCTTGCAGCACCCTATCTGTAAAATGCAACCCGGCCGTTGGGGCGGCAACAGAGCCTTTTATGCGCGCATATAGAGTCTGATAGCGCTCAATATCAAGGGTTTCCGTATCTCGTTTCAGATAGGGCGGAATAGGGATTCTGCCACATATCTCCAAAACCTCTGAGAAGGCAGCTCCTCCATCCCAGGTAAAGGAGACAACAGAGCCGTTATTCTCCTCTTTGGTAACAATAGAGGCTCTGAGATTTAATTTTTTTGCCTCTGTATGGGATTGGTCGCAAAAAAACTCAATCTCGCCCTCTCTCCAACGCTTTGCATTACCTATTACTACATTCCACTTGCAAGTACGGGTAGAGGCAAAGGCAAGCTGATAATCCTTAGGCTCTACAGGCTCCAGACAGAAGATCTCTATCTTTGCGCCGGTACTCTTTCTGAAAAAGAGACGCGCTGGAACAACTTTTGTCTCATTAAATACCATCAATGAGCCTTTAGGCAGGAGAGAGGGGAGTGATGTAAATCTCTCCTCCTTAACCATACCATCTTTATATAGGAGCAACTTTGACGCATCTCTGCACTCCAACGGATATTTTGCTATCCTCTCCTCGGGCAAAATATATGAGTAATCGGAAATCTTAATTTTAGGCCTCACAATCGATTATTTTTTACAAAGGTATACAAATGTACCCGAAATGTAAAATCTCTTAAATTCGCGAATTGTTTACAAATGTGAATAACAAATGTAACTAATACAACTTTACATTTGTCACCTTGTTACGCCAACGCCCAAGTAGATTTGTAAATAATTCACAATCTTAACATAAATCTGTGGAACATTAACTTTTATTAAAATCATAAATATCTAATACTCATAGTATTTTATCCATATTATTTAGAGTTAAGGTGCAAATAATATACCCCAAATGTTCTACAAAGGCCATTATTTTCTCAAAAACACCATATAAATATTTTGTTATACCCCTTATTACCAATACTTTAATTGATTTTACATTAAGTATTAATATAAATACAGCCTAATTATTATTTATCTAATAATCAGTATTTTACAAAGTAGCCTCCCGATAGCTTTTTAAGGCTGTATAACTCTATTTTTATACGTTTATAAACTTGTAAACAAATTATTTGCTAATTTTGTAAAAGTCAATTTTTACAAAAATGAATAGGCGATTTCAGACAATTTTAGACCTTGAGAACCTCTCCCCTGCCCAACTTGCCGACAGGCTGGGTGTGCAGCGTTCCGGCATCTCTCATATTCTTAGCGGAAGGAACAAACCAAGTTTTGAACTTCTGCAAAGAGTTGTGCAGAGTTTTCCGGAGATAAGCGCAGAGTGGCTTATTACAGGAAATGGCAAACCGCTCAAAGAGCAAAACCTAGCCGCCGCTTCGGGTGCCGCTTCGAGTGCCACTTCGGGTGCCACTTCGGGTGCCGCTTCGGGTGCCGCTAACAGCAGAAGTTCCGGCACCACTCCAAGCACCACTCCAAGCATCTCTCCAAGCACCACCTCCGGCAGCAATAACAGCAGTACATCAGGCACCATTTCCGGCACCACTCCCCCATTTGAAGGGCTTTTTAACAGTTCTGAGGCTGCGACAGAACCTCAAATACCCGCACAAACATCTGATATTGAGGGTATTGAGGATGAAATATCAGATTTTCAACCCCTTCAGAGTTCAATTTTTGACGCCAACCCGGCAAATGATAGGGAAAAAAGGGCCCTAAAAAGGGTTATTCTCATCTATAACGACAATACTTTTGAGGAGTTGCTGCCACCTGTGGATAAAAAAAGATAGATTATCTTCTTTCAATGGCGCCTTTTCTGTATTTTTGTAAAAATTGATATATATATAATATGTATAAGATACTCCGCTCCATACTCTTTCTTTTTAACGGAGAGAAGGCGCATAATATAACCACCAGGCTGCTGGTGCTCTTAAGGTACCTCCCCTTTTCCAAACAGATTGTAAATCTCTTGTACGGATACCATAATCCGGTACTGGAGAGAGAGGTATTTGGAATAAGATTCAAGAATCCGGTTGGCCTTGCTGCCGGCTTTGACAAGAACGGCACGCTTTACAACGATCTGGCTAAATTTGGATTCAGCTTTGTAGAGATTGGCTCTCTTACCTTGGAGCCCCAACCAGGCAACCCTAAACCACGCTGTTTCAGGCTTGTACAGGATAATGCCATTATAAACAGAATGGGCATAAACAACAATGGTGTAAGATATGCCGTTAATTATATAAAGAAGCACCGCCCCAATTGCATAATTGGAGGAAACATAAGCAAAAATTCAGATGTACCTAACGAGAATGCAGCCTCCAACTACGAGAAGAGTTTTGCGCTGCTATATGATTTTGTAGACTATTTTACAATTAATGTCTCTTGCCCCAATGTACAGAATTTGGATAAGATGCAGGATATCAGCTTCTTGTCCGAGCTTATAGACAGACTTCTCTCTTTAAGAAACTATTACGACGACTATAGGCCTATTCTCATAAAGCTCTCTCCCGATATCCCTAAACAGCAATTGGACGATATAATAGACCTTGTGCTGGTCTCCGGCATAGATGGAGTGATAGCCTCCAACACCACCAGAGACAGATCTGGCCTAAAAACCTCCAAAGAGGCTCTGGAAGAGATTGGAAATGGAGGACTTAGCGGCAAACCTCTCTTTGAGAAGAGTTTAAGTATGGTAAAATATATAAGTGAAAAGACCAACAGGCTGCTTCCAATTGTGGCAGTTGGCGGTATTTTCACGCCAAAGGATGCGGAGGCTATGATAGATGCAGGCGCATCCCTAGTACAAATCTACTCCGGTATGATATACAATGGTCCGGGACTTGTTAAGAGAATAAATAAACATCTAGCAACAAAATTTCTTTCAAAACAATGATAACAGCATCTATATGCACAATTGGAGATGAGATTCTGATTGGACAGATAGTTGACACCAACTCATCCCATATTGCAAAGGCTCTCAATGCTATTGGTGTAAAGGTAAATAGCATGCTCTCCATAGGAGATGAAGCCTCCCAAATAGAGGAGACCATATCCAAATTACTGAGAGATAACGACATAGTAATAACAACCGGCGGCCTTGGCCCTACAAAGGATGACATTACAAAGAGCTCGCTTGCCAAGATAACCGGAGCAACCGGTTTTGTTGTAAACCAGGAGCAATATGCCATTATGGAGGCCCATCTTAAGGCAAGGGGCATAGAGATAAGCGATATAAATAAAGATCAGGCTCTTGTGCCAAACAACTGCATTGTGCTGCCAAACGAGAGGGGAACTGCCCCAAATATGGAGTTTATCCTGGAGAAGGGGGAGTTTGGTTCCAAAAAATTGCTCTTCTCCCTCCCCGGAGTGCCATTTGAAGCGCTTGCCGCCATACCAAAGGTAATAGAGGCCATTAAAAAGGAATTCCCTCTGGAGGAGATTATTCACAAGACAATCTGCACATTCGGCATCCCGGAATCCACTCTTGCCAAGATTATAGAGCCTTGGGAAGATGCTCTTCCCGATAATATTCACCTTGCCTACCTCCCCAACCCCATTCTGGGAGTGCGGTTGCGCCTCTCTATCTATGGAACAGAGAGCCAAAGCGGCACACTTGCCATAGAGAGGGAGATAGAGGCCTTGAAGGGATATATCGGCGATGCCATCTATGGCTATGGCGAGACATCGCTGCAGGAGACTATTGGCAATCTGCTTATGGAGCACGGCAGCACACTTGCCACGGCAGAGAGCTGCACAGGTGGCTATGTTGCACACCTTATCACCTCTATATCAGGCTCTTCCAACTATTTCAAGGGCAGTATAGTCTCTTATCACAACAGTGTAAAGATGAACCTACTTAAAGTAGATGAGGCTATTCTGCAGAATTATGGCGCTGTAAGCAGAGAGTGTGTGGAGCAGATGGCAAAGGGAGCCCTGGAGGCTGTTGGCACAGACTACGCCGTAGCAACATCGGGAATAGCAGGGCCTCTTGGAGGTACTCCCGATAAGCCTGCAGGCAGCGTATGGGTAGCGGTTGCAAGCAGGAAGAGGGTTGTATCACAACTATTCCAATTTAAAGCAAGCCGTGCCACCAATATTGAGAGATTCTCCAGCAGTGCTCTTAATTTATTGAGACTCTTTATATTAGATAAAATTTAGAGACAATATACTTTTTTACTGTAATTATTATGAAACGTTTTTTTCATATAGCAAGCAGGTGCTCTGTTGCATTGTTTGCACTCTTAACAACTCTCTTTATTATGACATCTTGCAAAGGTAAAGTACTCTCACCAGAGGAGACCCTGACGGTTAAACTGGATTCTCTCTTTAATGAAAGATATGCCGTAAATGGCAATGATTCACTCTCTTACGCTTATCCGGGCGGTGCTGTACTTATTATGAAGGGAGATAGCATAATTTACGATAAGAGCTGGGGCGTTGCCAACTACGACAACAACACAAAGATAGACGGCAATACCTTCTTTAATATTGCCTCTGTCTCCAAACAGTTTACTGCAACCAGCATTCTTAAACTTGCAGAGGAGGGAAAACTCTCCCTTGACGATACTCTGGATAAGTATTTTCCGGATTTTAAGAATCCTCTCTTTAAAAAGATTAAGATTAAGCACCTTATCTCCCACTCATCCGGCATTCCGGACAGCAGGCCAAGAGATGACAGAAACTTTGTGCTTACCGCTACAGATATGCAGTGCATAGAGTATATGAAGAATCTAAAAGAGCTTAATTTTGAGCCTGGTACAGCTTATGAGTATATGAATCCAACCTTCCAGCTTCTCTATGCAATTATTGAGCGTGTTACCGGAGAGAGTTTTGATGCTTTCCAAAGAGAGACCATTTTCAACCCTGCCGGTATGGAGCAGACGCTCTACTTCTCTGCAGATGCGCAGATTCCAAATATGGCTCACGGCTATATTCTGGAGGAGGAGAGCAACAAGGATAATTCGGACTCTGACCTTACTCCGGAGGCGCTTGCGGCAAAGGCTGCAATGAAGAGCCAGATGGAGAGCAAGAGCTTTACCCCTATTGCAGGAGGTCCAACCTTCAGCGAGTATGATTATGGAGAGGAGACCTTCTTTGCAACAAAGGCAGATGGCGGAATCTACACCTCTACTCACGAGTTTGCAAAATGGGAGAAGGCGCTTAGAGATAACAAGATTATCTCAAAGGAGAGCAAGGAGTGCGCGCATTCCAAGATTAACCCTGTCTCTGGCAGCAAATTCAGCGGTTATCAGAACAGGCCTGACACCTGGTACGGATACGGATGGTTTATTGAGGATAAGGAGGGTATGCCTTACAAGGTTTACCATACCGGAGACAATGGCGGATTCCAGATTTATGCCGGAAGATTCCCGGAAAAAGAGATTCTGGTTCTTGTATTTGAGAACAGAAACGATTTGGACCGCTGGTCTATGGTTAAACGGATAGATGCTCTTCTTAAGGAGGTGAACTTCCTAGACAAGGAGTAAGAAATAACAAAACAATAAAAGAGCCCCGCCGTAATGGTCAGGGGCTCTTCTTTTATCTTCTGTAACAGCTATTATTTGCTTAAACAACTATTATCTGCCGCTACGGTTTATTTGCACTTTATGGACTCTACCTTTGAGAAGACTCTGAGGAAGTTCTCTCCAAGAATCATCTTTATCTCATCGTCGGCAAGGCCTCTCTCCCTAAGTTCTGCTGTAATTACAGGCATCTTGCTTACATCGTCCAATCCTGCAGGGCTATCCTCTATGCCGTCAAAATCGGAGCCCAATCCAACATACTGCGGGCCTACCAGCTCTACAGCATGCATAATATGGTCTACAAGGCGTTTATATGATGGTTTTGTGGCTATCTTATAAATCTCGTTCTGCGCATCTCTCTTTGCCTGAAGCAGTTTCTTGCTGGTTGGATGTGCTCCCCAAGCCTGCTCTGCAGCATCATAAATATCTGAGTAAGGGGCAAGTACATTGCCATACTCCAAATCTATGAATGCAGGATAGAAGTTAATCTGAATAACTCCTCCATTTGCAGCAAGATCCTTAATCATCTGGTCTGTCATATTCCTTGGGTGGTTTGTAAGGGCTCTGCAGCAAGAGTGTGTTGCAACAACCGGCGCCTTTGAGTATTTAAGTACATCATAGAAGGCATCATCGGAGATGTGTGAGCAATCTATAATCATTCCCAAATCATTCATCTCCTTTATAACCTTGCGGCCAAACGGACTCACGCCATTCCATTTCTTAACCTTTGTAGCGCAGGAGTCACATATATCGTTATTACCTGCGTGTGTGAGGGTTACATACCTTATACCCATTCTGTAGAAGAGCCTGAGCACGCTCAAATCCTTCTGGAAAGGGAGACCATTCTCCATACCAAGGAAGATGGAGATAATACCCTTGGATTTATAGTATCTTGCCTGTTCCGGAGAGGTAGCAAGGGCAACCTTTCCCCTATACTTGTCCAAAAAATCGTAGGTATGCGCCAACATCTGCAGAGCGCGTCTTGTAGCGGCATCCGGTTCCAGTCTGTTGGAGGTATAGATTGCAAAAAACTCTGCATCCACCCCACCCTCAATCAAACGGGGAATATCTATATGACCATCCGGCAGGCGTCTGCCAAGGTCATTTCCATCTAATATTCTTGATGGTGTATCACAATGAGAATCAAGCACAAAGGCCTCGCGGTGCAATTCTTCTATAGATTTCATAGCATCAAATTGTAAAATTTATCTCTCAAATTTAAATATTTTTCAAATAATTTGCAACCTTTGAGTTTCGCGCGCGTCTTACAGGTGAAAAAGAGTTAAATAATAGAGATGAAGATTAACCAACTATACGAGAGATATTCCAAACACCTCTTCTTTACCTCTCTACGTATTACGGGCAATTCCGCGTTGGCAGAGGAGGCCATGCAGGATGCCTTTATAAAATATCATCTCTTAAAAGATAAGGAGTCTATAGAGAATCCAGAGGCCTGGCTTATAAAGAGTGCCGTAAGAAACTCCATAGACCTTATCCGTAAAGAGCAGAGAGGCAAAAGGTTACAAGAGGAGTTTGCAGCTGAGGCGGCAGAATCTATCTATCGTGATAGTGATATGCCTTCCGCCTATGGCATATCTGATCTTCTCAATCAACCCAACCTTATAGAAGAGATTAAAAGTGCAATAGCCGCCCTGCCCCGCGCCCAGCGGATAGCAGTATCGCTAAGGCTTCTGGAGGGGTTCGACTACGAGGAGATTGCTCAGATAACCGGCGTGGAGCAAAAGAGCATAAGAAGCAACTATATGCGTGGAAGAGAGCGCATTGCGCAATATTTAAAGAGTCATAAAGAGAGAGTTTAAAACACTTATAGAGTATAATTGTAAGAGGTACAAATATGGAAGAGAGGAGATTTTGCAAGGAGAGTGCAGAGATGGAGAATCTGGAGCATTTCATAAGAGAGAATCGGGAGGCTTTTAATGAGGGAGCTCTTCCCGATGGTCACTTGCAGCGCTTTGAGGCAAGGTTAAGGGCAGCCAACCTGCGCAAACCTGCAGAGGGCAGGTGGAACTTCTTCAGAGCCGGGATGAGAAGGAGCGTGGCAGCTGCGGCAATAATTGTGCTTCTTCTGGCAACCGGGGTAGTTCTTTACACAGGCAGAGATGATTACAAGGCTAAGGTTGAAGTGCTTACTTCGCAGCAGACAAAACTTATGGAGGAGGTAAGCAGGGAGATTAACCAACTATACGGCGAGGAGGATGCAGAGAGGGAGATGCTTATAAGATCTCTGGAATCCATTATTCAGGAGGCTCAACCTCTGGAAAAACAACTTCCGAAGGAGTTGGATGAAAAGGAGCGCCTTAGAATTCTTAAAGAGTATTACAATGAGAGGGCAAGGGCTATCTTAAGATTCAAAAAGCTCCTTACACAGGAAGAGAGCGGAGTTTTGGAATAGTTCCGGAGTTCAAGAATAGTATAGAAGTTAAAGAATAATAAATGTATAACAATAAATAAAAGATTACACTATGAAGAATTTATGTTTTTTACTGCTCTTGTTGGGAATCTTCTTCTGCATTAACCCTACAGCTAATGCAAATGAACTTGTTAAGAATTATCCTGCACGCGGCATAAGAAAGATTGAGGCAAGCCAGATCTTCACAATAAACGTTACCAAGGGCAAAACAGATGGGATTAAGTTGGTATTCAAAGGCGGGAGCGCCAAATATGAAAAATATGTGAAAGTTGAGACCCAATCCGGCAAATTGTCTCTCTCCATAGAGAATAACAATGTAAGAAATAAGAGTCATATGGATGGAATAGAGGTCTATCTTAGTATGGAGACAATAGAGGAGATAGAACTCTCCGGAGTATGTATTCTAAATACCAGGGCAGAGGATGTTTATAATCCCAGAGACCTTAAGATAGAGCTCTCCGGGGTCTCCAAGGCTTCTATCAATGCAAATTGCTTGAATATGGAGGTTGAGTTGAGCGGACATTCGGCCCTAACTTATTGCGGCAATGCGAATTATATAGATTGCGAACTCTCCGGTACCTCCGTTGCAAATATCAAAAGCGGAGCATCTGCAGAGGTGAAATTTGAGGCATCGGGAGTCTCATCAATAAACTATACCTCTGCGGCAACTGTAGATTACCTCTTTGTGGAGGAGAGCGGCAGCTGCTCAATTAACCTTAAGGGTAAAGCGGAAAAGGCAAAATACGACATAAGCGGCGCATCATCGCTTAATGCTAAAAACCTTATTGCAGAGGAAGTTATGGTGGAGGTATCGGGAGTATCCAAAGCAGTGGTATTTGCCGCGCAACACCTCGAATGGTCTGCATCGGGAATGGCTAATGTTACCTATTACGGCTCTCCAAAGAGGATTATTTCTTTAGGCAAAAAGGGGCTTATTAAGGGCAAATAGTGCAATTTTGCTTATATTTGCCAATAAATGAAGAGAGAGAGCATACATATTGGCAAAAAAGAGAGAAGTATGGCAATATTTACCACACTTCTCCTTATTTTGTACATAGGCAGCGTGCTCTTTCTTTGTCTCTACTCCTTCTCAGGCTCTGATATAGACCTGAGTAAAGATTTTTTGGGTATCCCGATGGATAAGGTTGTGCATTTCTGTATGTTCTCTCCCTTTCCCATCCTCTTTTACCTCTTTCTTAAATTTAATCTGAGACTCAAGGGTATAAGCAATAGGTACAGTATCTCGCTCTCACTTCTTGCCGGTCTCTTTATCTCCACACTCTTTGAGGTCTCACAAGGGCTCTTAACCACCACCAGGACTTCAGATGCTACAGACCTTATGGCCAACTACTCCGCAATAATTGCAGGCACTATTCTGGTGATGGTTGCAAAGAGGATAAGAAGAGGCCGCCTTTTATAAGTTAAGCAACTGATATACAAGCTCGTGTATTCCTACTCGCGCCTGCATCCTGTCAAATGCCCTATTCTTTCTGGTTGGATAGACTCTGTTTGAAAGGAAGACATAAAGTGTTCCGTTGGAAGGGTCTGCCCAAATGTATGTTCCTGTAAAGCCGGAGTGCCCAAAGGCCTGCTGAGTGGTGGACGGCGCCGGCCAGCCCTCCTCTATTGTGCAGGAGGCATTCTGTGCAGTAGGCTTCTCCAATCCCAGTCCGCGGTAGTTTGAGTGCTCCAGGTAGTACTGTTTGTTAAAGGTATCAAAGGTCTCCTTTCCAAAGAAGCGCACGCCGCCGTAAGTTCCTCCATTTAGGTACATCTGGAAGAGTTTGGCTACGCCAAGCGCATTTGAGAAGAGCCCCGCATTGGAGGAGTATCCGCCAAGAAGGGCAGAGGCCTCGTCGTGCACAAATCCGTGTATGAGCTTATGCCTGAAGGTGTTGTCATACTCTGTAGGAATTATCTGGGAGAGCGGATAGCCGTTGCTGTACGGGTTGTACATAGTATAGGGCGCCTCCAGCTTGTCATAGATATTCTGCTGCAGGAGTTTATGGAAATTCTCTCCAGAGATGTTCTCTATTATCTTTGCAGAGAGCACAAATCCAAGGCAGGAGTATTTCATCTTGTTTGGCTCTGTAAGAGGCAAATCCCTAATCTTTCTATATACAAAATTGTAAATGCTATCTGATGCCCAAAGGTTGGTATCTATCATAACCGGAAACTCTGCCGATTGCTTGTTTGAGAGCAGACCGGCCTTTTCTGCATCTTCATAGAATGGATAAGAGGGCTGAAAACCGGCAATATGCGCCAGCAGTCTTCTTGGGGTAACATCCCTCTTGTTGGAATTTTCAAAATCCAGCCCAGGAAGATAGTTATAGAGCGGTTTGTCCAACTCCAGAAGCCCCTTATCATATAACTGCATATAGAGAGGCGTTGCCGCACTAACCTTTGTATTGGACGCCAAGTCGTACATATCCTCCTCTTTTACAGGCTCTTGAGCAGTAAAGGTGTGGTAACCGTAACTGCGGTGGAAGATAACCTTCTGGTCTTTTGCCACAAGCAGCTGGCATCCAGGAAAGGCTCCTCTGCGGATAGAACCGATAATGATGGAATCTATGTGGTGCTCCAAAAGCGCAGAGTTTATTCCAACCTCCTCTCCTATTGTAAATTTAAACCTTATTCCGCCCTTAAGTTCCTCTCCTGCGCCACTCTTAAAGAGCCCTGCATCTTCGGCCAATTTGCCCTTCACATCAAATGCGCCGCATATTGCCTGCGCCAGCATATCCTGTGCAAATCTATTCTCTGCGGAGTAAATCAGAGCCACGCCACCCTTCCAAAGCGGCATCCGCTGCAACATCTCTTTTGAGGTTATTGCCAGCACCAATGCTCTTCCCGATGCATCACTCCCCTCCTCTGTGCAGATCTGCTGCAACTGCGCAACAAATTTGTCAAGTGCTAAGGAAGCGGCAGAGTCACCATCGGGAGTAAATGATGTAAAATTAAGAACCACAAGGTCATAGTTCTTTAGGGAATCGACTATCTCCGATGCCTTTGCAAAGCGCTCTTTATAATTATAGGTATAGGCATCAAACTTGAAATAGTCGTTGAAGCGCTCTTTGAAGGTACTCTGCTCTGAGGCTGTTATATCTACAACTGCTATCTTTTTGTATCTGTCAGAGGCTATTGGAAGCAGTTTTAAACTATCCTGCAGCAGCACCAGAGCCTCCTCTGCAGCTTTGCGCTCCGCCAGCTCGCTCTTTGCGGCAAGAGTCTGCTTTGCAAAGAGAGGCTCCTCTCTTCTTAATTGTTCCAGAAGTTCTTGCGGAGACTGTGCTAAGAGGCCCGCCGCCAAGGCCATAAATGTTGTTAATAATACTATTCTTCTCATATCTGTACGAATTTATGAATGCAAAATTACCAAATAATATGACAAAAAGTCACACATTATGCCATTTAAAAGCAATGGTACATCATTTGTATTTTTTACTTCAAAAAAGAATTTTAAAATTATAAAATATTATGGCTAAAGGAACAATTGGAGTAACTACAGAGAACATTTTCCCTGTTATCAAAACTTTTCTTTATTCAGATCACGAGATATTTCTAAGAGAGCTTATTGCAAATGCCGTTGATGCAACACAGAAGCTTAAGGCTCTCTCCAATGTTGGCGATTTTAAGGGTGAACTTGGAGACCTTACCATTAAAGTAGTTGCAGATGAGAAGAATAACACTCTCTCCATTATTGACCGCGGTATTGGTATGACCGCAGAGGAGGTTGACAAATATATTAATCAGATTGCCTTCTCCAGTGCAGGTGAGTTTTTGGAGAAGTATAAAGACCAGTTAAACAGCATTATAGGCCATTTTGGTCTTGGTTTCTACTCCTCTTTTATGGTCTCTAAGAGAGTTGAGATTAAGACTCTCTCCTGGAAGGAGGGCGCAAAGGCTGTTAAATGGAGTTGCGACGGTTCTCCGGAGTATGAGATGGAGGAGATTGAGAAGGCCGACAGGGGTACAGAGATTATCCTTTATCTGGACGATGACTCAAAGGAGTATGCATCCAACAGCCGCATTACAGAGCTTCTTAACAAGTATTGCAAGTTTATGCCTGTACCAGTTGCATTTGGCAAGAAGCAGGAGTGGAAAGATGGTAAATATGTTGATACAGAGGAGGATAACATCATTAACGACGCTTCTCCTCTTTGGGTAAAGGCTCCATCTGAAATTAAGGAAGAGGAGTATATGGAGTTTTACAGAAAGCTCTTCCCTATGCAGGAGGATCCGCTCTTCTATATTCACCTTAATATAGATTATCCGTTTACCTTAACCGGTATTCTCTACTTCCCTAAGATTAAGGAGAGGATGGATATCTCCAAAAACAAGATTCAGCTCTACTGCAATCAGATGTATGTGACAGACCAGGTGGATAATATTGTGCCTGAGTTCCTTACGCTGCTTCACGGAGTAATAGATTCGCCGGATATCCCGCTTAATGTCTCCAGAAGCTATCTGCAGGCCGACTCTAATGTTAAGAAGATCTCTTCATACATTACACGAAAGGTTGCCGACAGACTGGAGGAGATCTATAAGAGCAAGAGAGAGACCTTTGAGCAGAAGTGGGACAACCTCAAACTCTTTATAGAGTATGGAATGCTCTCAGATGAGAAATTCTTTGAGAAGGCTCAGAATTTTGCCCTCTTTAAGACTACAGATGGCAAGTACTACAACTATCAGGAGTACCGCGCTCTCATAGAGCCGGAGCAGACAGATAAGCACAACAAAGTAGTTTATCTCTATGCAACCAACTGTGAGACACAATATTCCTACATAGAGGAGGCTAAGAAGAGAGGCTATTCCGTACTGCTCTTCGACAGTCAGCTGGATGCGCACTTTGTTAACCTTCTTGAGGGAAAATTAAAAGAGAGCTCCTTTGCAAGGGTAGACTCCGGCAACATAGACTCCCTAATCCAGAAAGAGAACTCAAAGGGCAAACCGGAACTTAAAGAGCACGAGGAGCAAGACCTCACAGCAGCCTTTGAGGCAATTCTGCCAGCCGGCGCGCACTACAACGTGCAGGTGGAGAACCTTGGAGAGGAGAGCGCACCTATTATTATAACACAGAGCGAGTTTATGCGCAGATACAGAGAGATGTCTGCACTTAACGGCGGTCTTAACTTCTACGGAGAGCTTCCCGATTCATACACCCTTGTTCTCAACTATGAGCACCCTCTTATAAAGAAGATTCTCTCAGACAAAGAGAGTCTCACATCTGCCAAGATAGCTGAAAATGAGAAGATTGAAGCAGAAAACACCAAGGCTCTTGATGCTCTGAATGAAAAGCTTAAGGGCAAAAAGGAGGAGGAGATTGAGACTCTGGACAAAGATACAAGAAGGGAGCTTGAAGAGAAGAGAAGCAAACTCCAGGAAGAGCGCAAAACCATTATGCAAGAGTTTGCCAAAGAGAACCAGCTTCTCAAGCAGACCGCAGACCTTGCGCTTCTTGCCAACAATATGCTTAAGGGCAAAGAGTTGAGCGACTTCATAACCCGAAGCTACCAGCTCATCACCCCACAGCAGTAGTCACCGGCTCACCAGCCCACGGCAGTAGTCACTGGCTCATCGCCGCACTGCAGCAGGCACTTCTACCCACCCCTACCACTGGAGGTGGGTATTTTTTTGCCACCGGCAGTCAGTTTCTCCCCTGTGCGCACAGCTGTTTCCCGATGCCAGCTTCTTCCCGGTGGGCACAGCTGCTTCCGTGCTTCGCCTTGCAGCGGAGCGGCAAGCTCTTTCCTCGTTGCAGACGCATCGGCTACCGCAGAGCGGCATCGGCGCCACTGCCAGCAACGTCCTGCTCAGTGGCGTCCCCAGGCTAGCAGCAGCTTAGCCACCACGGCGCCCCTGCCAGCATCTCTGTCGCCACGGCGCCTCGGCCAGCAACAAACCTCATCTGGCGCCCTGGCCAACAGATCCACCACGGTGCACCCTGCCAGCGTCTCCTCCAAGGCGCCTCGGCCAGCAACAAACCTCATCCAGCGGAGAAGAGTACTCCGGTTTGGCTAGCAATCTGGCTCATCTGGGCCGAATTTGCTGACTCGCAGCTGCTTCCCGATGCTGCCCCATTGTCTTCCATGCAGGGTCTCTCGCGGAGCGGCAACTCTTCCGCACAGACTTCCGCTTCGCTCCATCCCCCCGCAGCGCTTCGCTTGCGGGTCCTCCCATTCACGAGGGGCATGGTCGCCCACGGTCTGTGCGGAAGAGTTCCCGACTCCGCAGGAAATGCCTGTTCAGTGAATTGCTGTTGCTCAGACATAGCAAATCTATCGGCCCATCTGCACCGATTGCCTACGCCACCTCCGCATCTCCGCCGAATGAGGC
>SAMEA3663025__coassemble_476_pt1 | contig 28673 bp, 19 predicted proteins | sample SAMEA3663025__metabat2_high_PE_020 | metagenome-assembled genome bin SAMEA3663025 (sample SAMEA3663025) | pig gut metagenome | biome: pig gut; feature: pig-associated habitat; material: faeces | place: France | collected 2012
GGATGGCAAATGCTGCTGCTGGTTGTTCGTGGCGCAGTTCCTGCAAATCACCGCGCACGCTTCCAAAATGCAAATGCCTCATAACCAAACAATTAACTTTCATAGCTGTGCGCGGTGGCATCAATTTGAGCTCACCGAGCACGGTGCTCAAAGTTAATCATCTGTTTATTAGATACTTATGTTTTTGAAGCGTGCGCGGTGATTTGCAGGAAGGCCATTTTACGCTTCCCAATGCCAATTCCACCTCTGCTCGAGCACAAAATCGGGGTTTTTGTGTCAGAAAGAGCAACTTTTCCCAGGTTTTGCCCCCTCTCGAGCACAAAATCGGGGAATTGGGGTATTTGTGCTCGGGAAGAGTAATCGCAGAGAGCGCGTAAGGCGAAAGGGAAGAGTAATCGCGGAGAGCGCGAAAGAGAGCCGTAATCTCAGAGACGCTTACGGCGCTCAATATTCAAAAAAAATCATTTTTTTGTTGTTTATTCCGTTTATTTAGTAATTTTGCGCCAAGTTTTGGTTCGCGGCTACGCGATTAATAGGGAATCCGGTGAGAATCCGGAACAGACCCGCTACTGTAATTCCTTCAAAACTCGCCAACATAATGCCACTGTCGGCACTGCTGATGGGAAGGCGTTGGTGAGCAGGATAAGTCAGGAGACCTGCCAGGACAACATATTGTTTTGTAGTTTTCGGGTAATATTGCCACAAAACAGCTATTCAGCATTCCTATATGGAATGTGTGAATATGGTTTGCTGCGTGATATCCCCATTTTATAAACCATTAGCAGCAGACCAAGATGAAATACTCTTTACTGTCACTCTTTTTATTTCTGAGCCTCCTGACTTCTCAGGCGGCAAATCCTGCTCACAAATTTTCAGGTAAAGTAATTAACAAATCAGGGGAGCCAGTAACTTGGGCTACAGTTTATATAGACAATACACGCTATGCTGGAGCCACCAATGTTGATGGAGACTTCTCAATTAATATTCCTGCCGGCAATTATAGTGGAAAAGTAGCCGCTGTAGGGTTCAAGACGCTTGAGTTTTCTATCTCAATTAAACGCGACACAACCATTGGCTTTACTCTTGAAGAGGATGTTGTTAATCTTAAAAGTGTAAGTGTCTATGGAAAGTCAAATGCAAAACGTCTTGAAGAGGGGGCATTTGCTGTAAATGCTGTGGAGATCACACCTAATATAAATAAGTCGATTACCCTTAATGATATAGTGGACCGCACCGCGGGTGTAAAGGTGCGCAGCGAGGGCGGTATGGGATCTGAATTTGACCTTACTATTAATGGCATGTCCGGCAATTCCATCAGATATTTCATTGATGGAGTTCCTCTTGAGACAAAGGGAACAGGTCTAACTTTGGAGACTATTCCTCTCAATATAGTGGAAAGAGTTGAATTGTTCAAAGGGGTGGTTCCCTCCTATCTCAGTTCGGATGCTTTGGGAGGCGCTGTGAATATTGTCACCAAAAAGTCACGCAATAACTATTTGGATCTTTCCTACGGTATTGCCTCATTTAATACCCATACAGGTGACATTACGGGGCAGTATTACATACCCGGGACATCAATCGTTGTAAGACCTACATTCAGCATCAAGTACTCCCAAAACAACTACTTGATGAAAGATGTGGAAGTCTGGAGTGAGGAAGAAGACCGATATATATTAACAAATAAAAGGCGTTTCCACGACGATTATTTCTCACTTTTTGGTCAGATAGAAGCGGGTGTAAATGGCAAAAAATGGGCTGATTTATTCTTTGTGGGGGTATCTTACGATAAAGTTGATAAAGATATCCAAACCGGAGCAATGCAGAATAAGGTCTATGGAGACGCTTCCCGAAATTCCAATTCTTTTAACATATATGCTCGATATGCAAAGAAATGGGGAGCTGTATCTACAAGATTGAACTTCTCACACACGTGGGAAGAGAGCGAGACTATAGATACCACATTCCGCAAATATTCGTGGGATGGGACTTGGATGCCATCATCCGGCAACGAGATAAATAACGGAAGGAAGAGCATTAGAGTCTATAAGAGGCCTCTGACAGTCTTCAATTCCGGAGTTGACTACTGCATCGACGAATATAATACTGTTGCTTTGAATTATATGCTGAATAGGAGTGGAAATGAGAGAAGCGACAAATATGACAAGTTATTTGAACCATCAGACGATATTGTCACAAAACATATCCTCTCTTTTACATACTCTCAATCTTTTTTCAATCAGAGATGGCAGAATTCATTTTTTGTAAAAGACTATATTAATTCGCTCTCAATAGGGCAGACTGATGACGCTTCCATTACAGGTTCTAACAATATTGACAGGCATAACACACAGAGTTATTGGGGTGCCGGAATAGGAACAAGATATACCATTTGGGAGACGTTGGCTATCAAAGGTTCGTACGAGCATAGCGTCCGATTGCCTCTTTCTAGAGAACTGCTTGGAAATGGAACCACAATCTATGCCAATCTTGCGTTGAGTCCGGAGACAAGCAACAATTATAATCTTGGCTTCTTCGGAACTTGGATGGTTAATAATGACCACCAGCTTAGCTATGAGGTGAATGGATTTGTCCGTCACGTTCAGAACTATATTCGCGCTACTCTTTCGGAACGTGAGGGAATGATGCAGTATGTAAATGAGCCTGCCATAGATATAAAGGGCTTTGACTTCGAGGTTTCATATTGGTGGCGCCATCAGTTTCAGTTATCTCTCAACGGCAGTTATACCGATGAGCGTAACCTTAGAAAATACAAGACTGATGGAAATCCTTCTGCAACTTATAAGAACAGGGTTCCTAACCGGCCATGGCTCTTCGGCAATGTGGAAGCCTCCTATACTTTCAATTCACTTATAGATAAGGAAGACCGTCTGAGGATAGGAGCAGCATATCAATATATACATTGGTACTTTCTGAATTGGGAGGCATTCGGCGCTCTCTCTACCAAAGCCAGAATCCCGACTCAGAATTTAATAAATATCTCCTTAACCTATTCGTGGGCAAAAGAGAGATACAACCTCTCGTTTGAATGTAACAACCTTTTCGACAGGTTGGCTTACGACAACTATATGCTTCAGAAACCAGGACGTAGTTTTGCCGCAAAACTCAGAATATACATTAACTAACCAAAAAAAAGTAGCACAATGAAAAAATTTAAATTTCTTTTACTCTCATTCGTGGCGCTTTTCATCGCCTTTGGAATGATAGGATGCTCAAAAGATGATGGGCCAAAAAAGGAAGTAGATCCAACAATCATCCAAGATTTTCATTTCGACCTCTGGGTTGCTCTTGACCGTCATGGCGGAATGGGCAGGGACGTACAGACTCTTGTCCGCAGCGTCAACTCTCTTGAGGCCGGTCAACCCGACATTACATTTCAAGGTACGGGCACCGAGGTTAACTCCATTCTTTCACTTGAGACAATACTAAAGAAAGAATACTACTACCAAGTACCTGTATCCGGGGATCGCTTTGCTAAGTATGCTATCAAGGATAATCAGATACAAGTTATTAAAGAGCGTCGCTTCCAGACCAACACTTATGCAACAAGAAAGTACACCCACGCCTGGATTGACGACAACACTCTTGTAATTATGGCCTCTAATGGTGCAGGCGATGAGATTATCTGGACTAAGCTTAATGCAAATGATATGACAATTATTGCAGAAGGAACTCTTGATGTCCAAATGCCTGCTGGCGGTGAGATATATACAAGCTCAGGTATTCTCACTTATCGTCCTTCAGACAATAAGCTCTTCTATTTCTATTTTGCTAAGACTGGCGGCAAACGAGGCAAACGAGTAACCCCAATGATGACTGCCGTAATCAATCCTACAACGATGGCCGTTGAGAGTGATACACCGTGCTTCCTTGATTGCGAGATGGTAGGTACAGCATACGGTGAGCTTCTGCAGACAACTACTTTCATAGACGACAACAGCAACCTCTATATTGCATGTGTAACGGATGATGCAGGTGGAAAAGAGCATAGCCACCTTTTGAAGATTCCTGCAAACTCAACCTCTTTTGACACGAGTTATGATGGTTTTACTGCCGGCGGAAAATTGATTTCTGTTATGTATCTTGGGAATAATAAAGTGATGTGTTACGCTCGTGATGACGCAGCCGGAACCGACATTGATGCTTTCAGCCACTATTACACAGTTCTTGATGTAGTAACTAAGACTAGCACCCCAGTCGCATACAATGGACAGAATCTTGAGTACAGTAGTGGACGATTCTCATCAAGAATGGCCTACGTAAATCATAAGGCATATATCGGTGTGGATGCCGATGGCAAGAAACCTCAGATATACATCTATGATGTTGCTTCAGGCCAGACTACATTGGGAGCAACTATGGCTGCCGGATACTATTTTGAACAGATTCGTGTTGTAGAAGATGTGAAACAATAGTATTAAAGCCTAGAGAGTTCTTAAAATTTATACAACAGTCTTCCTGGGTGATATACATTATTCAGGAAGACTAAACTGCAAATAATAGGGAGTATGAGAAGACTTGTTATATTTCTGATGATGATATCTTCTGTTATGATGAATGCGCAGGATATAGATAAATCCAATATCGCGAAGAGTGCAATCTTAATGGTGCACTTCGGCACCACCATAGATGAAACACGTAAAGTTACTATAGATGCCTTGAATGAAAAGGTGAAGGCCACCTTTCCTGAGGTTACTGTTGTTGAGGCATACACATCAAGAATAATAATTAACCGCCTCGCCAAGCGAGGAATCAAGAAGAATACTCCCAAGGAGGCACTTTTGCGGCTGGCAGCAGAGGGATATTCTACAGTAATTGTGCAAGGAACAAATGTCATAGATGGCATAGAGGCAGAAGTTCTGCGTCAAGAGTCTGACTTATTCTCCCCTTTCTTCAAGGAGATAAGGGTAGGCAGACCTTTGCTATATTCAATTGAAGATTGTGAAAGAACAGTGGAGGTTCTGATAAACCGCTACAAGGAACACGCAGGAAAAGATAATTCCGTTGTGTTGGTAGGTCATGGCACCTCAACTCCTGCAAATGCAATATATTCTCAAGCAGAGTATATGTTTGGCGCCTCCGGTGCCGGCACTTTTCACGTGGCCACTGTTGAAGGTTATCCAACTTATGATACCGCAGTGGCAAAGCTCAAGAATGAAGGGATAAAGAGAGTCTGTCTGATTCCTTTTATGTTTGTGGCTGGAGATCACGCGCGTAACGATATTGATGGCGAATGGCGCGAGAGACTTGAGAAAGATGGATTTCAAGTGACTTCGGTCATTGAGGGCTTAGGTCAGATTCCGGAGATTCAGAATATTTATATTGAGCATATAAAGGAGGCAATGAGCGCTCCTGTAATGGATGCTGCAACACAAAAAGCCAGGTTTATAAAGGAAAATCTTTAATTGTATGAGACGGGGTCGGAAAATATTTCTCTTAATCACGCTTGTGGTCTTTTTTGCTGGAATCGGATGGCTTGCATATGCCAATTGGTTCAGACCTACAAGGATTCTAGTTGTAAATCCATTGCCTGCTCAGGAAGCCGAAATAATCCTCAACAATGACAGCCGACACATTAAAGTAACCTGTGTCGCTATGGAGGAGGCTAAGAGTTTCGACAGATATGACGCTGTGCTGATGTATGGCAGAGGTCTCTATTTAGATTCTGTACAGCTCAAGTCGCTTGAACATGCAGCCCGAAAAGGAATCCCAGTATTCACAAACACCCTAAGGAATTTCAATTTTGTGGTGAACCACAACCTTGACTCACTGCAGATAGAAGAGCTTCACCGATATTTCTCAAATCCATGCAGAGAGAATTATAGGAATATGCTCAGATATGTGAGAAGTATTTCAACCCCCGGTCGCATAGGAGAGATGTATTATGAGAGACCGAAGGCGATGCCCAATAATATGTTTTATCATCTTGAAGCGGGAAAGTATTTTGATAAAGCAGATGAACTTACTGAATATCTTAAGGATAAAGGATTGTATTCTCCCTCAGGAAAGAGGGTTGTCTTTGTATCAGGCGTAAAATTTCCTGTAGAGAACAACCGAGCTCATATAGATACTCTTGTGAGCAGACTCACCCGTGACGGATTTAACGTCTATCCATTGACTGCTACAGGAGATGAGCGTGAAAAGATGATAAGGGAGGTGATGCCTCAAGCAATTATTTACCTTCCTATGGGGCGTCTCGGCAATGATTCGCTGATAAACTGGGCTTATGACAACCATATCCCGTTGTTTATGCCATTTCCGCTAACCCAGCCTAAGGAGGTATGGCTTGATAAATACAAACCTCTGGGAAGCGGTTCACTCACCGCTCGAATAGTGGTGCCCGAGATTGATGGCGGAATGACACCTTTGTGCATCTCCACCCAAGATCCCTCTCCGGAAGGTTACTTGATTTATAACCCTGACAGAGAGCGGATGAATGCCTTTGTAGGCCAATTTGAACGATTTATGAATCTTCGGGAGCAACCTAATTCAGCTAAAAAGGTTGCCATAGCCTATTTCAAGTCTCCAGGCAAAGACGCACTCCTTGCATCCGGTATGGAAGTGGTGCCCTCTCTATATAAATTTATCAAACGTCTCAAAAAAGAGGGTTATAATGTTAAAGGACTCCCCTCAACTCTGGAAGAGTTCAATCGAGAGGTTATGTCGAAAGGGAGCGTGGTGGGAGACTATGCTCCTGCCGCACAGGAAAAATTTATGAATGAGGGAAAGCCATTGTGGATAAAAAAAGAAGAGTATCAAAAATGGGCAGAGGAGATACTGCTGCCTGAGAAATACGCAGAGGTAGAAGAGCGTTACGGCAAGGCGCCCGGCTCTCTTCTTGCAAGGGGAGACAGCATTGCCGTCGCAGCCTTGAGATATGGCAATATACTCTTGTTTCCGCAACCTAGACCAGCTTTAGGAGACGATGACTTCAAGGTGGTGCATGGTGTTGATGTTGCGCCTCCTCACAGTTATCTGGCCCCTTATCTCTATATGCAGAGAGCATTTGATGCTGATGTGATGATTCATTTCGGGACACACGGGAACCTTGAATTCACGCCTGGAAAGAATGCAGGACTCTCTCAGGCAGATTGGGCGGAAGTACTTATAGGCAATCGTCCGCATTTCTATTTCTATACAACGGGCAATGTAGGAGAGGCCATAATAGCAAAGAGACGCAGCCACGCGGTGATAGTAACGCATCTGACTCCTCCATTTGTAGAGAGCGGACTGCGCCAGAAATATAATTCGCTTATAGAGAATCTTCACGATGCTATAGCAAACCCTGCCCAAAACACCAATTCGCTTAAACGAGAAATCATTAATCTTGGGATTAATCGCGATCTTGGGCTTGATTCCCTATTGTCTGGAACCTATAGTCCAGATGAACTAAAGAGAGTTGATTCGTTTGTTGAAGAGCTTGCAAACGAGAAGATTACAGGTTCCTATTATGTAATGGGCGAGCCATACTCTCCTACGGATATGATTACAACCGTGCTTGCTATAACAGCAGATGAGCTTGCATACAAAAGGGCAAAAAAAGATTTTGAGAGAGGCTTGATATCTAAAGAATCCCTGCAGGATTTCACATATATCTCCCATCATTATCTTCCCGATGCCAAGAGATATCTCTCTCAGGTACTCTCAGGAAAGGTTCAAAATCCACAAGATGGCGGAGAGATTGCACTTGAGGTGCGCAGACTGCTGACTGAGTCTGCAGGCGCAGAACTGGATGCAATGGTAAATGCCCTCAGCGGCATACCTGTACGCCCTGCTCCAGGCGGAGATCCTGTCTTGAACAGGAATGTGCTTCCTATGGGAAGGAATATGTACAGCATCAATGCCGAGACAGCACCGGGGCCACAAGCCTGGGATAAGGGAGTTGCTCTGGCAGAACAGACCCTTTCTAATTATCGGGAAAAACATGGAGAATATCCTAAAAAAGTTAGCTATACTTTTTGGGCAGGAGAGTTCATATCTTCACAGGGTGCAACTATTGCTCAGGCATTAAGGATGTTAGGAGTGGAGCCAATACGTGACGACCAAGGGAGGGTTATGGATTTAAAGCTAACACCTTCCAAAGAACTGGGACGTCCGCGAATCAATATACTTGTTCAGGTTTCAGGTCAGTTGCGTGATATTGCCTCCTCTCGTCTGAAGATGATTACAGATGCTGTCCGGCTAGCATCAGAGGCGCAAGATGACCTCTACCCTAACTATGTTGCTGATGGCAGTATTGAGCAGGAAAAGAGACTGATAGATAAAGGAGAATCCCCTCAACGCGCTCGTGAATTATCAAAAATGCGCGTCTTTGGACCAGTAAATTCCGGGTACAGCACAGGAATGTTGCGCTATACAGAGAGTTCCGGCGAATGGGAAGAGAGGAGCGAACTTGCAGATGGATATCTGAATAATATGTGCGCAATGTATGGCGATGACGAGAATTGGGGCGCCATTAACCGTAATGTTCTTGAAGCCGGCATATCAGGAACAGATGTAATAGTGCAACCGCGTCAGAGCAATACTTGGGGTCCTATATCTCTCGACCACGTATATGAGTTTACCGGCGCCTTGTCACTTGCAGCTGAGACTATAAACGGAAAGGAGCCGGATGCCGTTATGGCGGATTACCGCAATTCATATCTTCCTAAACTGCAGGATACAAAGGAAGCAATCGCAGTAGAGACAAGGGCTACAATACTTAATCCCGATTTTATCAAGGAGAGAATGAAGGGAGGCGCAACTACTGCGCAGATGTTCGGAGAGATATTCAGGAATATCTTCGGATGGAGTGCTACACGTCCAGGAGCCCTGAACGACAATATATATGATGATCTCTACGATGTCTATATAGAGGATATTCATAATCTTGGCGTAAAAGATTATTTTGAAAGAGTCAATCCGGCGGCATTGCAGGAGATGACAGCTACTATGATGGAGAGCGCCAGAAAAGGCTTTTGGAATCCAACTGAGACTCAGTTGAAAGGAGTAGCTGGAGTGCATGCGGAAGTAACAGCTGATCACGGCGCTCCTTGTACAGAATTTGTATGCGGAAACAAAAAGCTTCAAGAGTTCATTACCTCTAGTCTGGAGAAGAGCAAAGCTGAAAGGTACAGAAAGGATATAGATGCTGCCGTTGAGGAGAGAGCTGGCTCGCAGCGGCTCAAGGCTGAATCAAAGGGCTTTCTGTCAAAGACAATCAACAGCTCTGCGGCTGTATATATAGCAATCGCAGCTGTGGTTTTATTATTTATATTTGTAATGCTGAAGATAAGGCTAAAGAGAAAGGAGTAAATAATGGAGATATTGCAGTTAATTTTCTTTACAGCCATAGTGATAGCAGCTATTGTCAGGGTCTCTATACTCCCAGGAAAGGTATGGATTCCATTTGTATTGTGCTGTGGAGTTGTAGCGGTGATCCTTACAAATTATATGAGCGGAGTGACTCCGGGTGAGATTGAGAGAGAATTATTCTCAAAGAGCGTTGTCACCTGCCAATTCGTGGAACTCTTTCTCTTTATCGCAATGGTTTTATATCCCGGAACTCTAGGCAAGATTATGAAATATTATCCAAGCATAATGATATTTGTTCCGATAGCATTGCTCTCATCGGTTGCCTCCAGGTCGTTCCCCGGTCTGGATTTTATGGTTTCCGCACTGATTACAGGCCTCTTTGTCTGCCTGATTTGCACTCTGCTCATCTTGCTTTTCCGTTATCTCAAATTCGGGAAGGAGAGTCTATATAAAGTCTCTTTGTTGGGGATTTTGATATGTATTATTTATTATGGAATGCTATGAAGATTGTTTCAGAAATACTTTTTATAGTCTCTAACGGACTTATGATACCTGTGATTCTATTGCTTCTCTATTTTCTGGTAAAGGCAATATGGATTCTTTTAGGACTCTATGGTCAGATTAAGGTTCAAAGAGAGATATCTTCCACTCTTAAGGCGTTGGTGAGAGACTATTCAGATGAATGCATTAAAGATACTCAAATAAAACTGCAAGCCACCGGAGAGAGTATAGTCTCTGAGTATCTTAAGAGAATTATTGAACATAAGCACGATTCCCGCTATTGCGAACACGAATTGGCTGATTTTCAGGTAGAAGCACAAAAGATTCTGGCAAAATACAGGATGCTGGTAAAGTTTGGTCCTATGTTAGGGCTTATGGGGACTCTGATACCAATGGGACCTGCGCTAGTGGGCCTTGGCTTAGGGGATATCAGCTCTATGGCCTATAATATGCAGGTGGCCTTTGCCACAACAGTGATTGGTATGCTTGTATCAGGTATAGGGTTGTGCGCCTTACAGCTCAATCAGAGGTATTATGCAGGATACTTGAATGATTTGGAGTTTCTTACATCAAAGATTACTGCCCTATGAGAGAGAATCCGATACTTCGCAATGATGGCGATGATAATCCTATGGGAATGCTTACCAATCTCTTCGACATAGCAATGGTCTTTGCTGTTGCTCTTATGGTTGCCTTAGTGAGTCGTTTCAGCATGAGCGAGATTTTTTCAAAGGAAGATTTCACCATTGTAAAGAATCCAGGCAGCGAGAATATGGAGATTATTACCAAAGAGGGGGATGAGATAAAGAAGTATACACCGTCTGAAGATGCCCCCTCTTCCGGCTCCAAAGGGCGGAGAGTGGGGACAGCTTATCAGCTTGAAAACGGAGAAATAATATATATTCCAGAATAAAATCATATAACTACTATGCAAAAACTTACATATATTCCAATGTTGTTATTGCTGGCGCTTCTATTCTCGTGCGGAAATAGCCAGAATAAAACCGGTTTAAATCTCGTGATGGGCAGTACAGCGGATTCCTCTGCTATGATAGCTCCTCAATATGCCAAAGGCTTTAATGTGAAATACGCCGATAACATTACACTTCTGGAGATTAATGACCCTGAGAATAAGGAGGCCGAACAGTTTCATTTTGCCCTTGTTGACAAGAGTTATAAAGGAGAGATACCCAATGGGTACACTCGACTGAATATACCTATAAGGTCGGCTATATGCATGACTTCTCTCCAACTCTCAAATTTTCTGAAGCTTGATATTCCAGAGCTGGTGGTAGGGATAACCAGTACCCGTCATTTGCATAACCAAAAGATGAACCAACAGCTGAAGGAGGGAAAGACACATAAGATTGGAATAGAGGGGAATTTCGACAATGAGGTGATAATTGCCATTAATCCCGATGTTATTTTCATCTCACCCTTCAAGCGTGGCGGTTATGATGCAATCCGCAATGTGGAGATTCCTATGATACCACATCTGGGATATAAGGAACTAACTCCTTTGGGACAGGCTGAGTGGATTAAGGTTATTGGTCTTTTGACCGGCAATGCCTCTCTTGCCAACTCAACATTTGAGGCGATAGAGAGCAGATACAACAACCTGAAGAGTATTGTTGATACAGTGAAGAGACGTCCTACTGTCTTTAGCGGAGAGATGAGAGGCGGAAACTGGTATGCGGTAGGCGGAAGGAGTTTCCTTGCCCAGTTGTTCAGGGATGCGGGAGGCGACTACTTCCTTAAAGAGAATGAGGAGTCTGGCGGAGTGACTCTTGATTATGAGACAGTCTATACCAATGCAGCACATGCCGATTACTGGCGAATAGTCAACAGCTTTGAAGGAGAATACAGCTATAATGTCCTTAAAGAGCAGGACAACAGATATACCGATTTTGATGCATGGAAAAAGCATGGTGTTATCTACTGCAATATGAAGGAGGTGCCATTCTACGAGAGAATGCCTGTTGAACCGGAGGTGGTTCTCGCCGATTTTATCCACGTATTCCATCCTGATGTTCTGCCGAATCATAAACCGCAATATTATCACCTTTTGAAATGAGCAGAGGCAGTACAATCATTCTAATGGTTATGCTGGGAATCTCCATTGTAGGATTCTTCATTCTGAATCTTCTTTTAGGTTCGGTCAGCATACCTGTCGATAACATTATAGATATTCTATTAGGCAGAGACAACGATAACTTGATATGGCGTAATATTATCCTTAAATCAAGGTTACCGCAGTCTCTGACAGCTATGATGGCAGGGGCGGGACTTGCCGTAAGCGGTCTTCTGATGCAGACTGTATTCCGCAATCCTCTTGCCGGTCCATCGGTGCTTGGCATAAGCTCCGGCGCCAGTCTTGGCGTGGCTTGCGTTGTTTTGCTCTCCGGAAGCATAGGAGGAGTGGCCCTGAGCAAACTTGGTGTAATTGGAGAGGTGACAATAACCCTCTCCGCTATCATCGGCTCACTTCTAATTATGGCGCTTATAGCCTTTGTAGCGCAAAAGGTGAGAGGAAACGTCACTCTGCTCATTATGGGTGTAATGATAGGATATATTGCCAATGCCATAATCGGTGTCCTTAAGTTCTTCAGTGCGGAGGAGGATATCAGAGCGTATGTGATATGGGGTCTCGGCAGTTTTTCAAGAGTCTCCGGAGGCCAGACCTCTGTATTTATACTATTGATGCTCGTGCTCCTGCCCCTCTCCTTTTTTCTCATTAAGAGCCTCAACCTTCTTCTTTTGGGCGATTCTTATGCCCAAAACCTTGGTTTGAACATAAAGAGGGCGAGACTTCTGGTGATAGGGTGCTCCGGAGTCCTTGTTGCAGTAGTGACTGCCTATTGTGGCCCCATTGTCTTTCTGGGATTAGCCGTGCCTCATATATGCCGTGGCCTCTTCCATACCTCCAATCATGCGGTTATACTCCCGGCATCATTGCTTGGAGGCGCCTCATTGGCATTATTATGCAATTTGATAGCAAGGATGCCCGGATTTGAAGGCGCCCTTCCGGTGAACTCAGTTACGGCGCTTGTGGGCGCGCCGGTTGTAATGTGGGTCTTGTTCAAACGACGTAAAACGATGTGAGATGAAAAGAAGAGAGACAATACGTGTAATAGACCTTAGTACAGGTTATTACAACAAAAAGAATACTTCGGTAATCACACGCCACATAAATGCTTCTCTCTATTCAAGGGAGCTGACTTGCCTCTTAGGGCCAAATGGTGCAGGAAAGTCAACCCTGCTAAAGACCCTCACTGCATTTCTTCCGCCATTGAAGGGAGAGATACTAATCCAGAATAAAGAGCTAAAATCATATTCCGAAGCCGATTTGGCTAAGGTAATTGGAGTTGTCCTTACCGAAAGGCTGCATATAAACAATATGTCGGTTGATGAGCTTGTAGGTATGGGACGCAGCCCCTATACAGGTTTTTGGGGACATATGTCGGCTTATGACAAGCAGGTAGTGGATGAATCTATTGCGTTGGTTGGAATTGAAGGACTGCGCGGCAGAATGATGCAGAGACTAAGTGATGGCGAGCGACAGAAGGTTATGATTGCAAAGGCGCTTGCGCAAGAGACACCTGTGATCTTCCTTGATGAGCCTACAGCCTTTCTTGACTATCCCAGCAAGGTGGAGATAATGCAACTGCTTCAAAGACTCTCCCGAGAGAAGGAGAAGACAGTCTTCCTCTCCACCCACGACCTTGAGCTTGCGCTTCAGATTGCAGATAAGGTGTGGCTTCTGGACAAACCTAATGGAGTGACTATAGGTTCTCCCGAAGATCTTGCTCTGAGGGGAGAAATGACTAAATACTTTCATAGGGAGGGTGTGACTTTTGATATAGAGAGCGGACTCTTCAAGATTGACCATAAGCTCACAAATTCAGTCACACTTGAGGGCAATGGACCGGTTGCTAATATGATAAGGAAAGCCCTGGCGCGTCATGGCGTATCAGCCGTGGATAATGAGGAAAAAAATAAGATATTTGCGGATAAATCTGAGATTCGCTTGAATGGAGTCATATATCCCGATATTGACTCTCTTCTGGATGCTGTAGATTCAGTTTTTGACCGCAAATGAGAGATGTAACAACATATATTGAAGAGAATAAATGAAAGCTAAGATAATAGTCGTAGGAATTGGTCCGGGCGGACTTGACGATATAACGTCAAAGGCGAAGGAGATAATCCGTAATAGCAAAGTAATAGTGGGATACAAATACTATATCCCATTTATCGAGCCATTAATTGGAAGCGATACGGAGATAGTGCAAAACGGAATGCGCCTGGAGCAAGCTCGTATAGAGAAAGCGTTTGAGATTGCAGAGAGCGGACGAGATGTCTGCGTAATCAGTTCGGGAGATGCCGGCATATATGGTATGGCTCCATTGGTATTTGAGATGCAGCGCAAGCGGGGAAGCGATATAGAGGTAGAGGTGATACCCGGAATCAGCGCCTTCCAAAAGGCCGCATCATTGCTAGGCGCGCCGGTAGGGCATGACTTCTGTGTAATCTCGCTCAGCGACCTTATGACCCCTTGGGCTTTAATCGAGAAGCGTATCAAGGCTGCTGCAGAGGCAGATTTTATAACATCTGTCTATAATCCCAAGAGCCACGGAAGGTATTGGGAATTGCACAGATTGAAAGAGCTCTTTCTTGAGTATCGGGACCCTAAGACTCCAGTTGGATATGTGCGTCAGGCAGGAAGGGAGGAAGAGGAGATTAAAATCACAACTCTGATGGAGTTTGATCCAGAAGATGTAGATATGTTCACTGTTGTTATCATAGGCAATTCTCAGACTTTTGAGTTTGAAGGGCATATGGTGACACCAAGAGGATATTATAAATCAAAAGATCTGCCTGAAGCCGGAGTAGGTCAGTCTATAATGATTGAGAGCTTCCGCACAATTGAAAGGGAGCTTAATAATCCCGATATTCCCCTTGGCAGGAAATGGCCTCTCCTGCACGCTATCCACACCACAGCCGATTTTGATATGGAGAATATTGTGAAGATTGATGATGGGGCTGTTGCGAGCATTTATGAGGCCTTGTCATCGGGAAGAGTAAAGAGCATTATAACAGATGTGACAATGGCAGCCTCCGGAATCAGGAAGGGCGCTTTAGAGCGTCTTGGGCTCACCGTGAAATGCTATCTTTCGGACCAGGGAAGTGTTGAACTTGCAAAAAAGGCTGGCATTACTCGAACCCAGGCGGGAATACGTATGGCAGTTACGGAGCATCCGGATGCTCTTTATGTATTTGGCAACGCGCCAACTGCTTTGATGGAACTCTGCAGCCTTATTCGCGCAGGAAAGGCAAAACCTTGCGGAATCATTGCGGCTCCGGTAGGTTTCGTGCACGTATGCGAGAGCAAGCATATGGTAAAACCATTTAAGGAGATTCCTAAGATTATTGTAGAGGGAAGAAAGGGAGGAAGCAATCTTGCTGCAACTCTTGTTAATTCTATACTCTGCTGGCCAGACGCGGAGCAGTTAAAACCTGGAAGAGATGTCTGATAAAAAGTTTACGGTAATAGGGCTCTCCGATAGCCACCAACAGTGGTTCTCTCCTGAGGTGAGGAGTATAATCTCCCAAGGTCATATCTTTTCCGGGGGCAAGCGACATCACGAGATTGTGAAGGAGCTCCTGCCCGCCGGCTATCTCTGGATAGATATAGTTGTTCCGTTGGATAAGGTATGGGTAGAGTATGCCAAGTATGAGAGCATTCTGGTATTTGCTTCAGGCGACCCTCTCTTTTACGGATTTGCCGCTACTCTTCTACGTATCTTCCCTGAATGCCGGATGAAGGTCTTTCCAGCATTCAATTCACTTCAGATGCTTGCCCATCGCATTCTTATTCCTTACGCCGATATGGTGAATGTTTCATTGACGGGCAGACCTTGGAAGGGACTTGATAGCGCTGTAATCAGGCAATGCTCCATTATTGGCGTATTGACCGACCATAAGAAAGGACCTAAGGAGATTGCCGACAGATTGCGTGAGTATGGATATGACAACTATACTATGGCGGTTGGAGAGAATCTTGGGAATGAGAAGAGCGAACTTGTAAGCTCTCTCTCTCTTGAAGAGGCCTCAAGCAAAACCTTTTCCAACCCAAATTGCGTGATTCTTATAAAGAGAGATTCCCGAAAGAGATATTTCGGGATTCCCGAGGCAGAGTTTGCCCACCTGGAGGGGAGAAAGAATATGATAACAAAGATGCCCGTAAGGCTTCTCTCTTTATCCCTTCTTGAACTATATGACAAGCATACTCTCTGGGACGTAGGTTTCTGCACAGGTTCCATCTCTATAGAGGCTAAACTCCAATTCCCGGCACTTGAAGTGATAGCCTTTGAGCGTCGTGAAGAATCAAGGGAACTAATGAAAGAGAATTGCCGCAGATTCGGGGCCCCGGGCATTACAGAGGTTATCGGAGACTTTATGGAGTGTGATATCTCCGGTTATCCTGCTCCAGATGCCGTATTTATAGGCGGTCACGGCGGACGGCTAGAGGAGATGGTAAGCCGCATATATAAGGTGCTGAACAAAGGCGGATTAATTGTCTTTAACTCCGTCAGCGCAGAGAGTTGCCAAAGATTCCGTAAGGCAGTAGAGTCTTTGGGTGGAGCTATAGAAGCTGAACACATTCTTACTCTAGATGAACATAATCCTATAACAATACTTAAAGCAAAATGAGATACATAGTTTACATAAATGATGCTGGACTTAAGCTAGGAGAGATAATACAGAAAGAGAAGCCCGATTTTACACTCATCCACCAAAAATCCTTCTCATCCGTTGATTATACAGCAATAGATGCTATTGTCTTTATAGGAGCTTTGGGAATATGTGTGCGTATGATTGCCCCTATTGTTAATGACAAATATACAGACCCTGCTGTAATTTGTGTGGATAGCGTAGGACGTAATGCCATATCCGTTCTTTCGGGCCATATTGGCGGCGCCAATCAATTGTGCGAGGAGGTGGCTCATATCATAGGAGCAAGGGCTGTAGTTACCACTCAGAGCGACAACACGGGAACCTGGAGACTTGATTTGTTAGGCAAGTCTATGGGATGGATAACCGATGCAACGCGAAGCGAAATGAATCAAGCAATTGCCACGCTAGTAAATGGCAAGCCGGTAGGTCTGCTGCTTGACATCCGCGACAGCCGAACAGATTATCTGGAGACCTCTCTTCCTCCGAATGTCTCCATAGTTGATGATAGAAGCAATCTAAGCAAATACGAACTGATTATTGCCGTTACACCTTACATTTATAATTTTGAGACTCCTACTCTCTTCTATCGTCCGTTGGTATTGAACCTTGGCGTTGGTTGCAGGCACAATTGCAACCCTGAAGGTGTGGCAGAGCATATCGGCAACTCCTTGGTTGAAAATGGCATCAGTCCAAAGGCAATAAAGTCTGTTTCAACAATAGAATTGAAGAGGGATGAACCGCTGCTTGCAGAGCTCTCAAAGTGGCACAACATCCATTTGTGTAACATCTATACATCCCAACAACTTGCAGGCATTGTTGTGCCCAACCCATCGGAGAAGGTGATGGAAGTGGCAGGCGTGCCTGGCGTTGCAGAGAGCTGCGCTATAAAGGCGTCCGATAATGGCAAACTTATTTTGGAGAAGCAGAAGGGCAAAGTATCTGAAAATTCCGAATTCACATTTGCTGTAGCTCTTGACAAAAAAGCATTGCGCGGAGGCCATATAGAGATTGTCGGAGCAGGTCCTGGCGACCCTGAACTCATATCGGTACGCGGCAAACGTCTCCTTGAGCAGGCCGACCTTATCTTATATGCAGGAAGCCTTGTCCCTGTAGAGTTAACATATTATGCCAAATCCGGCTGTGTAGTAAGAAGCTCTGCATCTATGAATCTAGAGGAGCAGTTTGCTTTAATGAAGGAGTTTTATGATTGCGGCAAATTTGTGGTTCGCCTCCATACTGGCGACCCTTGCATATATGGCGCAATCCAAGAACAAATGGCTTACTTCGACAAATATGGCATGAGCTACCATATAACACCGGGCATCTCCTCATTCCAAGCGGCTGCAGCCGAACTGCAGTCCCAGTTTACTATTCCCGAGAAGGTGCAGACAATTATTCTTACCAGAGGCGAAGGGCGCACTCCAATGCCAGAAAAAGAGCAGCTCCACAAACTTGCGCTCTCTCAAAGCACTATGTGCATCTACCTTAGTGCAGGAATAGTAGAGGATGTGCAGAGCGAACTTCTTATGGCATATCCTCCCGATACGCCTGTGGCTGCCTGCTACAAACTCACCTGGCCGGAGCAGCGCATCTATCGGGGTCAGCTCAAGGACTTGGCGAAAATTGTCCGCGAGAATGGACTCACACTTACCACTCTTCTTGTGGTAGGCGATGCCATCGATAACAGAAAGGGATTGTCTCGCTTATACAACGAAGGATTCAAACATCTTTTCAGAAAATGATACTTGTCTTTGGAGGAACCACAGAGGGGCGAATAGCAGTAGAGACGCTTGATGAGGGATCTGGAAAATATTTCTACTCTACACGCGGCAATCTTCAGAATATCGAATGTGCCCACGGCGAGCACATACACGGCGCTATGACCGAGCCGGATATGGCAAGCTTCTGCAGCTCTAACAATATTCGATTGATTATAGATGCGGCGCATCCATTCGCATCCTCGCTGCATTCCACCATAGAGAGAGTCAGCCACAAACTGGGCATTCCGGTAATAAGGTTTGAGCGCAGATATCCTTATGCTAACTACGAAAAGATTGTTTGGTGCGAAAGCTTCCAAGAGGCAATAATAGCTATGGAGACAGAGGGCATAGAACGCCTGCTCGCCTTAACAGGAGTGCAGACAATAAAGAAGTTAAAACCGCATTGGAGCAGGCATCAGACTTGGTTTAGAATCCTCAACAGAGAGGAGTCCATTGAGATTGCCGCTGCAGAGGGATTCCCTGCCGACAGAGTGGTATATTATGATGAGACCTCATTAGATTCCCTCCTTAAGAGCATTCGTCCCGATGGCATCATCACCAAGGAGAGCGGTGAGACCGGCGGCTTCATAGAGAAAATAGAGGCTGCTCAGCAATATGGCATAAAAGTATTTGTAGTAAAGCGACCTAAGCTCTCCGATGACTTTATTATCGTAGATGGTCGTCATAGCTTACGCCGTGAGGTGGAGATGCTCTTACCCGAATTTTACCCTTTGCATACTGGTTTCACCACTGGTTCGTGCGCCACTGCTGCGGCAAAGGCTGCGCTTGTGGCATTATTAACCTGCAAAAAGGTTGATGATATTGATTTCAGGATACCGGATGGCGAGACAATGCATATGCAGATAGAATCAGTGACCACCTGCGGTGATGCAGCAATTGCCACCGTGGTAAAGGATGCTGGAGATGATCCGGATGTGACAAACAGATCGCGGATATCGGTTAAGGTATCGTATGCTCAGCACAAAGGAATACGCTTCTTTGGAGGAGAGGGAATAGGAACTGTTACAATACCCGGATTGGGCCTTCCTGTTGGAGAAGCGGCAATCAATCCCATTCCTAGAGCTATGATGGTCTCCGAACTCTCATCTCTATACAATGGAGGCCTTGATGTGACAATCACTCTTGATGGCGGAGCAGAGATTGCCAAAAGAACTTTCAACCCTAGAGTTGGCGTATTTGGCGGAGTCTCCATTATTGGCACATCAGGCATAGTGCAGCCATTCTCGCACGAAGCCTTTCTGGAATCTATACGCAGGGAGATGAAGGTTGCTTTGGCAAACAATTGCCAGATGGTTGCTGTTAATTCCGGCGCTAAAAGCGAGCAGTTTATGAAGGCTCTTTTACCCGAATTGCCTCAGCAGGCTTTTATCCACTATGGCAATGCCATAGGAGAGACTATGAGCATTGCTATGGATTGTGGAATAAAGCACCTGATAATAGGACTTATGCTAGGCAAGGCTGTAAAACTTGCAGAAGGCAATTTGGACACACATAGTCACAAAGTGACAATAAATAAGGAATTTCTGAAGTCTTTGGCAGAGGAGTGCGGTTGCTCAGAAAAGGCAAAGGAGGGAATTGACGCTCTCTCTCTTGCCCGGGAACTGCCGTCATTTCTAAGCCAAGAGGATGCCGCCCTATTCTTCCCTGAGGTTTTAAGGCGTTGTCATTCTCAATGCGCTGCCATTTATAAAGGAAGACTGGACGCTATCCTCTTTACGGACGATGGAAAAACATTAAGCAAGACTTGGTGATGAAAAAGAATGCATTTCTAATTGCGGCGGCTTCATCTGGAAGCGGCAAGACTACGCTCTCTTTGGGACTGATGAAAGCCCTGTCGCGAAGAGGGCTTGCTGTACAGCCCTTCAAATGCGGTCCCGACTATATAGATACTCAATATCATACGCTGGCTACAGGACGCAATTCAATAAACCTGGATCTCTTTATCTCCTCTGAAGAGCACGTTAAGGAGATATACAGCCGCTATGGAGCATCTGGCAATGTAAATATTGTTGAAGGGGTGATGGGAATGTTTGACGGTTATGACAAGATGGAGGGGAGCAGTGCAGATATTGCCCGAAAATTGGATATTCCTGTTATCCTGCTTGTCAATGCCGCCTCTACGGCCTTCTCTGTAGCCGCTACCATTTATGGGTTCTCCCGATTTTGCAAAGATATAAAGGTTGCAGGCGTAATCTTCAATCGTGTTGCATCGGAAAACCACTATGCCTTCCTTAAAGATGCTTGTGACCATACAGGAATCCCGGCGCTGGGATACATAAAGAAGAATGAAGCCCTAAAGACCCCTTCGCGCTATTTGGGACTCTCGCTCGATTCCATCAAAGATATTGAGCAGTTTATCTCTGCCGCCGCAAATGAGGTGGAGAGCAATGTAGATATAGATGCATTGCTTTCTCTAACAGAAGTGGATGCAGACTCCCCTGCGGAGTGCGAAGCAAAGAGAGATGAGAGGGTTATTGCTGTAGCAAAAGATGAGGCATTCAATTTTATCTATCCAGTTAATATTGAAGCCTTTAAGAGCAATATAGAATACTTCTCTCCCCTACGCGACACCACTCTTCCGGATGCAGAGATGCTCTATCTTCCGGGAGGTTATCCCGAACTCTTTGCAAAGGAACTGGAGCAAAACGCCGCTATGCGCAGGAGCATAAGGGAGTATGCAGAATCAGGCGGAAAGATATTAGCCGAATGCGGAGGTATGATATATCTGACAGAAGAGATTGACGGCAAGCGGATGTGCGGCGTTTTACCATTGAAGACCACTATGGATAATGCCAGGCTCACTTTAGGTTATAGAAGGGTAGAACTCCCCGGATTAAAGATAAGAGGCCACGAATTTCATTACTCACATACGGTCTCCGATACAGGCTCAGATACGGCACTCCCATCCGTGGCTAAGCAGTTCAATGTAAAAGGAGCCCCTGTGGCCACACCTGTATATAGATACAAAAACACCTTTGCAGGATACACACACCTCTATTGGGGCGAAACAGATATTTTTAAACTTTGGAAACAATGAAACGACTCTCACCTATAATGCTTGTCGGGACAGGAAGCGATGTTGGAAAGAGCCTCATAGCTACCGGGCTCTGCCGCATTTTTCTTCAGGATGGATACTCTCCTGCTCCTTTTAAAGCTCAGAATATGGCACTTAATTCCTATGCTACTCCCGATGGTTTGGAGATAGGCAGGGCTCAGGCTGTGCAAGCAGAGGCTGCAGGCATACCCTGTTCCTCCGATATGAATCCCATTCTTCTGAAGCCCTCCGGAGAACATACATCACAGGTTGTGCTGAATGGAAAGCCCCACGGCAATAGAGATGCCTATTCCTATTTCCGCAAAGAGGGTAAAGAGGAGCTGCGTCAATTGGCTCACGAGGCATTTGACCGCATTTCATCAAGTTACAACCCTATTGTGCTTGAGGGCGCCGGGAGCATTTCCGAGATTAATCTTCGGGATGGAGATATTGTAAATATGTCTATGGCGGCTTATGCTAAAGCCAATGTTATTCTAGTTGCCGATATTGACAGGGGCGGCGTCTTTGCAAGTGTATATGGCTCTGTGATGCTGCAGACTCCGGAGGACCGGAAGCGCATCAAAGGAATAATAATAAATAAGTTCAGGGGTGATTTGAGGTTATTTGAGCAGGGAAGAGAGTTAATAGAGGATTTGTGCAAAATCCCTGTACTTGGAGTTGTGCCAATGGCTAATCATATAAAGATAGATGAAGAGGACTCAGTTGCCATTGAGAACAAAAACAAAACCATATCCGGAAATAAGATAAAGGTGGGGGTTGTGACTTTGCCTCATATCTCAAACTTCACCGATTTCAATGTCCTTGAGCAACATCCTGAGGTGAATCTCTTTTATATCACCTCTCCTGCAGAGATTGATAATGCCGACATAATCATAATACCGGGAAGCAAGAATACACTTGCAGATTTGAATCACCTTCGCATAAAAGGGTTTGCGGAGAGGATAATCCGTGCAAGAGAGGCCGGAAAGAGCGTTATAGGAATTTGCGGAGGATATCAGATGATGGGCAAGATGATAACCGACCCCGACGGGGTTGAGGGTGATATCCTGGAGCTGCCAGGACTGGGACTCTTGCCTGTCTCCACCACTCTTACCCAGAGCAAGACCACAAGGCAGGTGCAATTCCGTTTTCTTGATTCGGAAGAGATTTGTGAGGGTTATGAAATCCACATGGGCAATACCGAGTCATCTGCCACTTTGACCGAGGATATGGATGGCAACAAAGATGGATCTCTTGCGGATGAAAGATGTTTTGGCTCCTACATACACGGCATCCTGGATAATTCCGTGGTGCTGGATTATATCTTGGCGCCATATAGAAGATCTGATTCAAAGACCGATTTTGACTACCACGCATTCAAGGAGTCACAGTATGATGCTCTTGCCGCATGGCTCAGAGAGTATGTGGATATTGATAGAATCTATAAAATAATGACGAATAATGATTGAGAGAACGGATATCCTTGTAAGCATTGCTCCATTGATGATAGGTTGGATTCTGGACCTTATCTTTGGTGATCCCGCCAGGTTGCCTCATCCAATTGTCTGGTTTGGGAAGGCCATAGCGCTGATTGAAGGCTCTTTCAACAAGGGGTCGCACAGAAAGGTTAAGGGGGCATTAACATCATTATTCCTTATATCGGGAGTCTTTGCAGTTACTTGGCTGCTCTTGAGGTATATCTCATCTGTATGGTGGCTTAATCTTGTAGTGCAATCTCTATTGGTCTTTTATTGCCTGGCAGGCACAACGCTTATTAGCGAAGTGAGAAAGACCTTTGAGGCAGTTGATAAATCCCTTGAGTTGGGCAGAATGCAAGTAGGCAGGATTGTTGGACGTGACACCTCCGCACTCTCCGCTCAGGAGATTCGTACTGCTGCGCTTGAGACATTGGCGGAGAATCTCAGCGACGGCGTTATAGCGCCTCTCTTCTGGTATGCCCTTTTAGGGGTACCCGGTATGGTGGCTTATAAGATGATTAATACCCTTGATTCTATGATAGGGTACCGCAATGCCCGATATAAGGATTTCGGTTGCATCGCGGCTCACATTGACGATGTTGCCAATTATATTCCGGCAAGGCTCTCTTCATTCCTTATGGTTGCAGTGGCGGGCAAGTTGAGACTGCTGCGGTTTGTGAGAAAGTATGGAAGTCTGCATTTAAGTCCCAACAGCGGTTATCCCGAGGCTGCGTTGGCCGGAATACTGGAGTGTCGCTTCGGAGGTCCGCACGACTATTTCGGAGAGAGCGTATATAAGCCCTACATTGGAGAGAACCCCCGGGATTTCAACTATTCGGATGTCTTAAAGGCAATATCTATTAATAGAAAGGCAGAGGTAGCAATGGTTCTGCTTGTTGGATGCATCAAACTTCTATTAGTCCAGCCTTTTATATGATTATTTTCCCATCATTGCTATCAAAGCTATAAGTCTTATAGGCTAGCAATCTGGCGCAACAAAAAAAGAGACCGGCACGTTAATGTCGGTCTCTCCAAAGCAATCTTGTTTGGCATTTATTATTTCTTCTCGTAGCTCTTAACTGCAGACTGAGCGGCTGCAAGGCGTGCAATAGGAACGCGGAATGGTGAGCAAGAGACGTAGTTCATACCAACCTCGTGGCAGAACTCTACAGATGCAGGATCTCCACCGTGCTCGCCGCAGATACCAACCTTAAGGTTAGGGTTAGTGCTGCGACCACCCTTGATACCCATCTCTACAAGTTTGCCTACTGATGCGCGGTCCAGAGTCTGGAATGGATCTGCAGGGAGAATCTTCTTTGCAAGATAGTCGCCCATAAATGCTCCGATATCGTCACGTGAGAAGCCGAAGGTCATCTGGGTAAGGTCGTTTGTACCAAATGAGAAGAACTGCGCTGTCTTAGCCATTGAGTCTGCTATGATTGCAGCACGAGGAATCTCTATCATTGTACCAAAGAGATACTTGATAGATACGCCCATCTTCTTCTCTATCTCGTCGTGAACTCTGTCGCAGATAGCCTTCTGGAAGTTGAGCTCTCTTACAGAGATTGTAACAGGAATCATTATCTCAGGCTGTGGCTTGAAGCCCTCTTTGATAAGTTCTGCTGTTGCTGTAAAGATTGCACGGAACTGCATCTCTGAAACCTCTGGATATGTTACGCCAAGACGTACTCCGCGGTGTCCCATCATTGGGTTAACCTCGTGGAGACCCTCTCCCCTCTTGCGTACATCCTCAACTGAGATATTGAATGCGTCTGCAAGCTCTTTCTGCTTATCCGGAGCCTGTGGAACAAACTCATGCAATGGCGGATCCAAAAGACGGAAGGTAACTGAATGGCCATCCATAACCTTCATTGTAGCCTTGGTTGCCTCCTTTACGTATGGCTCCAACTCTGCAAGTGCGTGAACGCGCTCTACTGTTGTGTTTGAAAGAATCATCTTGCGGAGTTTTGCAAGAGGAGCCTCTGAATTTGCGCCATAGAACATATGCTCAATTCTGAAGAGACCAATTCCCTCTGCGCCAAAGTTAAGAGCAACCTGTGCATCGTGAGGGTTATCCGCATTGGTACGTACGCCAAGTACACGATACTTGTCCACAATATTCATATACTCTATAAAGAGCGGATTCTCAGATGCATCCATTGTCTTAAGAGCAACATCGTAAACACAGCCCTTTGTACCGTTAAGTGAGAAGACATCGCCCTCGTTGTAAACCTTGTCGCCAATGGTGAGTGTGCGGTTAAGCATATTGATATGAACAGCGTCGCAACCTACAATACAGCACTTGCCCCAGCCTCTTGCTACAAGAGCAGCGTGTGAAGTCATACCTCCGCGGGCTGTAAGAAGGCCGTCTGCAGCGCGCATACCCTCAACATCCTCCGGGTTGGTCTCCTCTCTGATAAGAATAACCTTCTCCTTTCTCTTTGCAGCGGCAACTGCATCCTCTGATGTGAAGACAATCTTACCTACAGAGCCGCCAGGTCCAGCAGGAAGTCCCTTTGCAATAACCTTGGCTGCCTTCTCTGAAGCAGGGTCGATGATTGGGTGAAGAAGCTCATCCAACTGTGCAGGAGCAACACGCATAACTGCGGTCTTTTCATCGATAAGACCCTCGTGAAGCATATCCATAGCCATTGTAAGAGCTGCAAGTCCTGTTCTCTTACCAATACGGCACTGGAGCATCCAGAGTTTGCCATCCTGAATTGTGAACTCAATATCCTGCATATCGTGGAAATGATGCTCAAGGTCTTTCTGAATCTGATCCAGCTCTTTGTAAACCTCTGGCATAGCATCCTCCAGAGAGGCCATATCCTTGTTCTTGTCGTTCTTTGTAGCGTTGTTGAGAGGGTTAGGGGTTCTGATACCTGCTACAACATCCTCTCCCTGCGCATTGATGAGCCACTCTCCGTAGAACTTGTTCTCACCTGTTGCAGGGTTTCTTGAGAATGCAACACCGGTAGCTGAGGTCTCACCCATATTGCCAAATACCATTGACTGAACGTTTACTGCAGTACCCCAATCGTCTGGAATACCCTCAATTCTTCTGTAAGCAATGGCTCTCTTTCCGTTCCAAGATTTGAATACAGCTCCAATACCTCCCCAAAGCTGCTCGTAAGCATCATCTGGGAATGGCTGACCAAGCTCCTGACGCACTCTAACCTTAAAGTCCTCGCAAAGCTGCTTGAGGTCATCTACTGTAAGATCTGTGTCTGATTTGTAACCCTTTTCTGTCTTAACCTTTGCAAGCATTCTGTCCAGCTGAACGCGAATGCCCTGGCCCTCCTCAGGCTCAATGCCCTCTGCCTTCTCCATTACAACGTCTGAGTACATCATAATGAGACGACGGTATGCATCATATACAAATCTTGGGTTCTGTGTCTTCTCAATCATGCCCGGGATGGTTGCTGTACAGAGACCAATGTTAAGCACTGTCTCCATCATACCTGGCATTGAACTTCTTGCACCGGAACGGCAAGAGACCAAAAGAGGATTCTTAGGATCTCCAAACTTCATTCCCATAATCTCCTCTGTAGCCGCAAGAGCTGCGTCTACCTCTGCCTTGAGTGCCTCTGGGTATTTGCAGCCCAGCTCATAAAACTCTGTACAAACCTCTGTGGTAATTGTAAATCCTGCAGGTACAGGAATATTGATTTTACACATCTCCGCAAGGTTTGCACCCTTGCCTCCCAAGAGGTTTCTCATAGTACCATCGCCCTCTGCGCTCCTACCGCCAAAGCGATATACTCTCTTTACTTCTGACATAATTGATTAATTTTAATTAGTATTTTTTGTTATATATATTCGTTTGAAAACCCGTCATTTAGACGTAACACCTTACAAAATTAGCATATTTATCCAAATATGCAAATAACATTTTTGTCACATATTGAGATGAAGGCAGAGTGCAGAATCTTACAGCCGCCCTCTTTTAAGAAGATAGAGCACTTCTCCCCTTAGCATAAAGAGCATTATTGCCAGAGTGGTGAGCCCCACCGTAAAGAAGCGAAGAAGGGCATCGGGAAGCAAGAGCATTTGCGGCAAAATGCAGATTGCAAGCATTATAAGTGCTGCCAATGCAGGACGCAGCACATTTCTCCAATAACTGCCCATATCTGGGTTCACCCTTCTGCGCAAATCTGCCATAACATAGAGCGTGTATGCGCATTGTGCTGCCAGTGAGATATATGCAGGTAAAAGTGGCAACCAGCTTCCCGATTTAAAGAGTTTTAGTGCCACTAATGACAATGGTAGCGCGGAGAGGGTGATAAGCCTTCCCCAAAACTCTAGATTCTGCAACTTGCCCACAGCGGTAATAACATTGGCCGCACTGTATGCCACTACTGCCACCACCGACTCCACCAGCACTATTCTTGTAAAGGCCACTGCAAAATCGGGAGTAAAAGGAAGCCATAAATCCAGCACAAAGCGGGTCTCGCATATTAGCGGAGTGCAGAGCAGCAGCATTGCAAAGAGGGTATATTTGGCATTTTTCTCAAAGAGAAAGAGCATTCTCTCCCTCTCTCCCGATGCATAAGCCTGCACTATCTGCGGTTTTACAGGGGTATTTATGCACTCCTCCAGCCTTATTACTGCCACACTTACCTGCGTTGCAATGCCTCGCGCGGCATTTACAGCTGTGCCAAAGAAGAGGTTGATTATTACATTTATGCCCTGCTGTGCCAGAGTAAGGGCTGTGTTGCCAAAGAGGGAGTAACTTATGAAAGAGAGTATCTCCCTAACCAGCGCAGGCCTCCAGCTAAGCCTTAGCCTGCACTCGTCAAATTTGCATAAGGAGTAGCAGATGTAGAAGAGCGCTATGCAAACCTGGATGGCGCAGATAAGGAGAGAATAGGTTATGAGATTATCCGCACTTCCCCATCGGGACAAAGCAATTACAACAACCAGTCTTGCAGAGACATCAAAGATGCCGCAGAACGCAAAGATATTCATCTTCTCGTGGGCTATGACCGCTCCGCTGAAGGGTATCTGCACTACTGCAAAGAGCAGTGCCACTATGGCGCTCTCATATACCCAAAGAGCTGCAACCTCCCTGCCTGCAGGAATATTTAGCACCTCCTTTACCACCCAAAGGCCAAGAGTCTGAGAGATAAGCAGAAAGCCCCCAAGTGCAATAAGGTAGAGGGTAAGGCTCTGCGAAAAATAGGCCCTTGTTAGCTCTCTCTCCCCCTTGCCTATACCTATATTAATAAAGCGCTGCACAGAGCTGTTTAGTGTTCCCGATATTACCGTGAAGATTGAGACAATGCCTGCCACCAGAGAATAGATTCCAAAATCGCTCACCCCCAACAAATCCAGAACCACGCGCGACGTGTATAGCGAGATTACCATAATAAAGAGCATTCTCACATACATCCAAATGGAATTTTTTACTATTCTCCTGTTGTTCTCCTCCATACCAGCGGTGTGTTTTCCCAAGGGTGGCTCAGCGCTCTGCTCGCAGGTGCTCCTGGCCACTTTGTACTGCAAAGATATGAATTATTTGGCGCACTAACCAAAGTTGCCGCTTTTGCAGCAGCTGCTTCCCGATGGTGTACGCCACGGCACCTCTGGCCAGCAACAGCTCCACCATAGCGCCCCTGCCAGCAACAACCTCATCCGGCGGAGAAAAGGACTCCGGTTTGGCTAGCAATCTGGCACATCTGAGCCGGATTTGCTAACTCGCAGCTGCGGCATGCGACCTTTCCTGCACTTATTTATATATATGCGTCCATCCCCATTGCTGCCACCTTGGAGTCGCTGCTCAGACAGACGCAAATCTTTCGGCCCATCTGCACCGATTGCCTACGCCAC
>SAMEA3663025__coassemble_543_pt1 | contig 25259 bp, 16 predicted proteins | sample SAMEA3663025__metabat2_high_PE_020 | metagenome-assembled genome bin SAMEA3663025 (sample SAMEA3663025) | pig gut metagenome | biome: pig gut; feature: pig-associated habitat; material: faeces | place: France | collected 2012
GAAGAGCCTTCTGCGCGCTATTGCTCTCTTAACCAGCGACTGGTTGCCCTTCAGGAGTTCTCCAACCTCCTCCTGACGCAGGAAATAGATGCAATCTGCATCGGGAAGCATATTCTCCTTTACCATAAGCGCCGCAAGCTGGCTATATGCCTCTTTAAAGAGATTAAGCGAATAGACTATCTTGGATTTTGTGTACTCCCTGTAGCAGACTCCCTTGCGGGCGTTAAGGATAAGTCTCATCTGCATCTTTCTCTTAAGGCCTGAGGTGCCCTGCAGAAGCTCCTCCGCATAATCCCTCCAGGAGCGCCGCTGAGACGCATTGGCATCCAGGTGAATGGAGGAGATGACACTTAAGAGGCTTGTAAAGAAGGAGTATTTGTTGCTGCGCCAGGATGGGCAACGTATCTCCATCTCGTGAATGCCCCTGTGGCCGTGCTTCCGCATAAAGGCCTCATACTCCTCCCTAACCTTTGCACTAGCCTTATTCTCCATATAATCTGCAAGTTGCTCAACAGAGAAATCCACCGCCTCCGGCATCTCCTCTACAATATGGCTGGAGAGCGAGCGCATCATCCTAAGCACATTTGCGCTCTCAAAGTCATCTATCTCTGTAAGGCAACCCGCCAAAGTGGACTGCAGTTCATTCTTGTCTTTGTACTTCTTCTCCAGACTTATGGTAAGAATATTTGTCTGGCCGCCGGAGTAGTAAGAGGTGCAGTAGTGGTAAAAGTGCGTCCATTTGAGCTTTTCAAAATTCTCCAGAATCTGGGCATAAAGGCTATGCATATCTGCAGAGAGGTCAAACTTTATTGAGGCAACAACCTTGTCCATTCCGCGCTTGGCCTTCTCTCCGGAGAAGATAAACTTCATAAAACGCAGGGTATTTCTCATTCTTGGAAAGAAGGGGAGATCCTTCATCTCTATATCAGGCATCCCCTCAAGCACCTTGCCGCAGATAGACAAATCCAGAGTATATTTCTTGGAACCATATACCGTATGACAAGCCCTGTACATATTTGTCATATTAAAGAACATATGGTTTGCGTAAGAGGCTATATACGAGTATGGGGGCATAGCTCCATCTGTGCAACCTATCTGCCTGTAAGTCTCCATAACTCCCCAGTCCAGAGCATACATATTGGTAGAGAGGTTGAGAGGGGTTACCGCGCCCGGCATAACCTCGCCAATATTGCCAGTAGTATTAACTGCCGCAGAGGCATCCAGAGGGCAGTCCAACTCATTAATTGTAACAGACTCCTCTATAGTTATAGGCCTTGCCTGCAGCCATTTAATCTTGTTGTCTGCGCCTATGGCCCACTCCAGGTCCATAGGCATGCCAAAGAGCTCTTCCGCCCTGCTGCCTCCCTCTCCAAGCTCAATTGCCTCCTGCAGAGAGAGAAGTGCGCTATCCGGCATCTGCTCAACCCTTTTGCCCTTTACAAGATATTGCTGGGCCGCCATTCTTCCCGATACCAGATTCTCTCCAATACCCGGCACAGCCTCAACCAGCACATAACCCGGCCTCATAGGAGCCTGCGAAAAGATAACACCTGCCGTGCGGGCATCTACCATCTCCTGCACCACCACAGTCATCTCCCCGCTCTTAGAATTAAGAAATGTCTTGGAGTAGTTCTCCGCAGTGGCATTATGCAGAGAGGCAACGCAATCTGCCGCAGCCCTCTTAAGCTCCTGCTCACCCTTAACATTAAGAAAAGTAGAGAACTGGCCTGCCGCAGAGAACTCATCTCCATCCTCCAAAGTAGCGGAAGACCTTACAGATACAGAGGCATATCCCTCTTCCCGATACTTCTTTGCAGCCTCCTCAAAACTCTCATCCTCCGCAATATCTGTAATAATAAAGCCGCGCGGAACGGAGTAACCGAAGCCGATGAGCCTATTGAGGCCTCTTGCCTTCCCTCCCACATTTGCCAGAATCTCCTGCGGAATATCTTTCAAATCAAAAATTCTTGCCATAATCAATCTATATATTTATCCCAGCGGGAACTGTCGCCATTAAATCCATACTCTATTGTCCCTCTGGCCTTTACACCACTAATATCGTAATCTGCTATACCCTCCTGAAAATAGTAGTTGCCATTGTCGAAAGGGGTAACCACATTCTCCTTGCGCTGCGCCTTTACAAGAAGTCGCCTGCCGTCTGTAAAGAGGCACTCCACCACAATCCTATCGGTACCAAGACCATTGTTATGGTCATATTCCAGCAACTTGTAATCTTTAAGGCTAACATTATGGTCCAGGCCAATATTGGTATAACCCACAAAAATCCTCTTGAGCCTTGGATAGTTCACAATGCTGAAATTTAGGGCCTCGCCGGCATCTGTCATAGCCATAAGCCAGATGTGGTCCTGCATATAGTTCCAATCTCTCTTGCCGAAGGAGTGGTCCCTTATGGCAGTCATCTCAATAGGGCAGCTCTGCCCTCCAATCTCTATCATACCGCTGAAGCGGCCCGTCTGCTCATAGTGATGCTGCTGATTCTTCTTGCTCTCCGGGCTCTTGTCTGTTCCCATATCGCTGGACATTGCCTCTGCAAAGAACTCCTTTGTCCACTTCTCTCTTGCAAAGGCGCGCGCCATACCTATAAAGCAGGCGTGGTACATTGCGTGGAAGGGGGGCAGTGTGGCAGTATATGTAACATCAAATCGGGATGGAAGAAGTTCTCCTGTTGCATTATCCTGCAGAATGCCGTCAAACTCCAGCCTCCACCTCTTTCCGGGCTCCAGGCAGGTTAGCCTTATAGGCTCCTCCCCTCTTGCAAAAGCCTGTTTGTCTATAGTATAAAACTTGCCCTCTCTTGTGTAAAGCACAAAGACCTCGCACCCGTAGCAGCGGTATGCTATTCGGAAGATAAGGCTATGCCCATCTGTGCTGTTGCCTCCAAAATAGTAACTGTTATTTATAAGCTTGTCCTCTGTCTGTGGCAACTGATGCAGCTCCGCTTCTGTAAGGTCAAAGGGTGTGCTCTTTCTCTTTTTATCTATTGCTTTAAGAACAATCTGTTCCTTAATCCAACTCTTAAAACCCATAATTGCTCAAAATTACTTTGAGATGCAAAGATACAAAGGAATGTCGGGCTTGGATTTTTAGCAAAAAAGGAGCGGAACAATATCCGCCCCTCATAAGAAGAATTCGCCCCAAAGCCTCTCCACTCGCCCCAGAGGGCTATGCAATAAGGTTTTTATAGAGAAGCCAGCCGCTCATTGTAAGCACGGCAAGCGCCACAGATATCTTAATTATCTTTACTCCGCCCTTTATTGAGGCATAGGAACCGGCTACTCCGCCAAGAATATTGCCTACACCATAGATAAGCGCCACCGGCCAGTTGACCTGACCGTAAATGATAAATATTGCTAGGGCAATAGGTGTATAGATTACCACAGCAAACTGCTTTATGCCATTTGCATGCAACATATCCATACCCAGCATAAAATAGCTTCCAAAGATTATGAGCAATCCAACTCCTGCATGAGTAAAACCGCCGTAAAGGCCAATCAGAAAGAAGACAAAATACTTCCAAGGCGCAAACTGCTTCAGCACTGGGTTGTTGGTGGGTCTCTGAAGAAAGAGCAGAAGCGTCATTACGGGCAGCAAGAAACCCATTGCCGTCTCTATGATTGCGGGAGAGAGAATGGCCACCAGCTCTGCCCCAAAGAGCGCCCCTGCTGCCACGGGTATTCCCACTCTCACGCCTGTTCCAAGATTAAGATAACCCTCTCTCTTGAATATCAGAGAAGTTACAAGAAACTGTGCAAATACTCCAACTCTTGTAGTTCCGTTTGCAATGTTGATAGGCATGCCCATTGCCATAAAGAGCGCATAGGTAATGGCAGTTGCCATTCCTGCCACTGTATTTACAAATCCTACCACAAAGCCAACTCCCACAAGGATTGCAATAATTCCAGGAGAGAAGAGATCGGCGGACTCCAAAAAGTCAAAAAAATTCTCCATAACTGTAAAAATTGCCGGACAAAGGTAATGATTTAGCACATCCTTTGTTCAAAAATCGGGAAGAAAATTATGCCAAAATGTCACACATTGCCTATGGCAACAATTTTGCATAAAGGTTGGCAGCAAATAAATATGACAACTATGAAAAAAGAAAAATATGAAGAGAAGGGCAACTGCGAGAGCGCTTCTGCAGAGCAGAAGAGCAATGTTGCAAATGAGTCCAAAGCTGCCAATGCGGCGGATAATCCTGCAGAAGTGAAGTTGGAGGAGCAGCAAGCCGGCAAAGAGGCAAGCGAGCAGGCCGGAGAGAAGTGCAATAAGGAGAGCGGCAAGCTTGAGGAGGTTACAAAGAGGTGTGAGGAGTTGAACGACAAGTATTTGAGGCTGGCCGCAGACTTTGACAACTACAGGCGCAAATCTGCTCAGGCAAGAATAGACCTTATCTCCACTGCAAGCGAGGAGGTGATAAAGGGGCTGCTGCCTGTGCTGGACGATTGCCAGAGGGCTTTGGAGGCGCTTAAGAACTCCTCCGATGCAGACTCTGCTAAAGAGGGCACAGAGCTCATCTTCAACAAACTTATGACCTTCCTCAAGAGCAAGGGACTGGAGAGCATAGAGGCAATTGGAAAGGAGTTGGATACAGATTTTCACGAGGCGGTAGCCCAGTTCCCAACTCAGGATGAGAGCAAAAAGAACAGGATTATTGATGTTACGCAACAGGGCTACACCCTTAATGGCAAAGTGATTCGCTACGCAAAGGTTGTAGTGGGCATTTAATCGGTATTTGAGATGGAAAAGAGAGATTATTACGAAGTTCTGGGTGTTGACAAGTCTGCAAGTGCAGATGAGATAAAGAAGGCCTACAGAAAGTTGGCCATCCAGTATCATCCGGACAAAAACCCGGGCGACAAGGAGGCTGAGGAGAAGTTCAAAGAGGCTGCAGAGGCATACGATGTGCTTAGCAATCCGGAGAAGAGAAAGAGATATGACACTTATGGTCACGCCGGCATGGGTGGCGCATCAGGCGCCGGAGGAGGCTTTGGCGGTTTCTCAATGGAGGATATCTTCAGCCAGTTTGGAGATATCTTTGGCGGACATTTTGGCGGTGGTTTCAGCGGCTTTGGCGGTTTCGGCGGCTTTGGCGGTTTTGACGGCAACTCCGGCAAAAAGGTTAACAGGGGAAGCGATATCCGCATAAGGGTAAAACTCTCTCTTAGCGAGGTAATGCACGGCGTTGAGAAGACCATAAAGATAAGCAAGATGGTGGCCTGCCCGGAGTGCAACGGCAGGGGCGCCGCATCTGAGGCAGATATACAGACTTGTCAGACCTGCCACGGCACAGGCTCTGTGCAACAGGAGATGAATACAATGCTTGGCAGAATGATGACAAGGAGCGTCTGCCCTGCCTGCCACGGAGAGGGCAAGGTAATAAAGAATCCTTGCAAGAGTTGCAACGGTACAGGTTTGGTAAAGGGCCAGGAGGAGATAAAATTCAAAATTCCTGCAGGAGTTCAGAAGGGCATGCAGCTTACAGTGCAGGGCAAGGGCAATGCCGCGCGCAATGGCGGAATTAACGGCAACCTGCTGGTAGTGATTGACGAGGAGCCAGACGACCTCTTCATAAGGGAGGATAATGACCTTATCTACCACCTCTTTGTAAGTGTTCCCGATGCAATTCTTGGCGCCACCGCAGAGATTCCTGCCGTTGACGGCAAATTAAGGATAAAGATAGAGCCCGGGACACAGAGCGGCAAGATCTTAAGACTTAAAGGAAAGGGTATTCCCGATATAAACGGCTACGGAAGAGGAGACCTGCTTGTCTATATTCAGGTGTGGATTCCAAAGAACCTAAAGGGAGAGAGCAAGGCTATGATAGAGAAGTTGGCAAAGGCTCCGGAGTTTTCTCCAAAGCCTTCCAAAGATGACAAATCCTTCTTTGACCACATTAAAAATATGTTCAGTTAAAAGCGGTTAAGGGCAATGTTTCTGGCACTGATATTCTCGTTGATTACTGCAACGGCAGCAAACCTGCAGGTGAGCGACTCCGCGCAATTCCGTTTGCCGCTTGAGATTCCTGCAAATTTTTCAGGCAACTATGGAGAGCTTAGAAGCAACCATTTCCACAGCGGGCTGGATTTCCGCACCGGCGGCGCAATAGGGCTTAAGGTTATTGCCCCTGCAGATGGTTATATCTCCAGGGTCTCCATATCGCCCTACGGCTATGGCAGGGCTCTCTACATAACCCATTACAATGGTTACACTACAGTATACGGACACCTTGACGGATTCTCAAAAGAGCTAAATTCCATCATTCTCTCCAAACAGTACGAGATGGAGGAGTCAAATCTGGATTTTACTATGGACGAGAGCGTTATGCCGGTCAAGGCAGGAGATGTGGTGGCATATACGGGCAACACCGGGTCATCGGGAGGGCCACACCTGCACTATGAGATTCGCAACACTCTCAGCGAGACTCCGCTGGATGCCCTTGCAAGGGGCTTTGTCCGCACTACAGATACGCGCAAGCCAGAGATTCGCAGAACTGCCATAATTGGATGCGACAGCATTGGCGGAGTACTGCAGCTATCGGGATTCAAATATGCTAGTGAGGTTACAAAGGTGCCGCAAAGGTTTATTGTGGCTGTAGATGCCGTAGACCGCCAGGAGGGCACACCGGCGGCTCTGGCAGTAAAGGAGTATACCTATTATATAGATAGCACCAAATTCTTTTACCTTAACATTGGCGAGGTTCCCTTTGAGAAGGGCAGGTATATTAACTCCCTTATCTACTACCCTCACAGGGCTCAGGGTGGAGCAGCTATGATTCAGAGCCTTGTGGAGGAGGGGAATATGCTGCGAGACAGAATAGTTGCGCTAAACAACGGAATAGTTGAACTTAAGGATACCTGCACGCACCGCCTTCGCATAGAGGTTGCAGACTACGCAGGCAACCGAAGCACACGCAGCTACAGAATCCGAGCAGCTGCCGCATCTGGCGCAACTGCCGCATCGGGCGCAGCTGCATCCTCGGGCGCCGCTGCCGCAGAGAATGACAGCACTCTGCTCTATGCAAACTGGGCGCTTGCCACAATTTGGAAGGGTCCCGGGCTGGAGGTGATTATTCCACCTGCAGCGCTCTACAGGTCTATTCTCTTTGATGCGCAGAGAGTTCAGGCATCGGGAAGCAACCAATTTCCCAAATGGCGCATAGGGAACAAAGAGGTGCCACTGCATATAGCAGTTACAATTAATATGGATTGCTCTCTTCCCGATTCGCTCATAAGCAAGAGTTTTGTTGCCAGGGTAGATAGAGGCAAGGAGTACATTGGCGGCAAGTTCAAAGCCAGCGCGCAAGATTCTGCGGGTATTACAAATGGCGTGTATACTGCAAAGGTGCGCAGTTTTGGAACATATACCATTCTTACAGATACCACTCCTCCAAATGTTAAGCCTTCTCTAAAGAAGGGGCTTGCAGTGCAGAACGGAAGCTTGCGGTTTACCATTTGGGACAACCTCTCCGGCATTGGAAGATACACGGTTAAGATAGATGGCGAGTGGATTCCTGCCTTCTTTGATGCAAAGATTCGCAGGCTGACGGTTAAACTTAGCGATGGCAATATTGGCAAAGGGCGACACAAAATAGAGGTTGAGGTCTGTGACAATTGCGGCAATGTTGGGAGATATTCGGGTACATTTGTCAAGTAAATTAAAAATTATTTGTCCGTTTGATTTTTATTTTCTACTTTTGCACTCCCAAATGAAAGAGCAACCTCTTACATAAAGCCTAAGGGTGTAACGTTGCCACTAAAAACTTATTAGACAATGGATTTAATTAAGATTGCAGAACAAGCATTTGCAGGTGAAGAGAAGAAATTCCCAGCATTCAAGGCCGGTGATACAATTACCGTAACATATAAGATTAAAGAGGGTGACAAAGAGCGTCTTCAGAAATTCCGCGGTGTATGTATCCAGAGAAAAGGAGCCGGTGCAACAAAGACTTTCACGGTAAGAAAGATGTCCGGCAACGTAGGTGTAGAGAGAATCTATCCTGTAAACTCACCGTTCATTGAGTCAATTGAACTCAACAAAGTTGGTAAGGTACGTCGTGCAAAGATTTACTACCTCAGAAACCTTACAGGTAAGAAGGCGCGTATTAAAGAGAAATCAGTCTCATCTGCAGAGCCTGCAGCAACAACAGCTGCTGAGTAATTCAGATTTGATTATATTGGCCTCGTAGCTCAACTGAATAGAGCATCTGACTACGGATCAGAAGGTTGCGGGTTTGAATCCCACCGAGGTCACCAGTTTAGGCCAACATTAGGCCAAATAAACCAAAATAGCCGCTAAATGCGGCTATTTCTGCGTTTTATAGGTTTTGATTATTGGATGCGTACAGCCCTATTTGAGCTTTATGATTTGCTCTGCAATCTGTACAGCGTTGGTGGCAGCTCCTTTGCGAAGGTTATCTGCAACCACCCAGAGGTTAAGACCACTCTTTACGCTGCGGTCCCTTCTGATTCTTCCAACAAAGACCTCATCCTTGCCAAATGCAAAGAGCGGCATAGGATAAACATTCTCTGCAGGATTGTCCTGAACAATTACGCCCGGGGTCTTCTTAAGAACCTCAAATACCTCCTTAAGATCATACTCCTTCTCAAACTCAACATTCACAGACTCTGAGTGACCGCCGGTAACAGGCACACGCACTGTTGTTGCAGAGACACCTATTGAGTAGTCGTTAAAGATCTTATGTGTCTCATTAACCATCTTCCACTCCTCCTTTGTGTAGTCATCATCGGCAAAGGAATCTATATGCGGAATAATATTTTTGTCTATTGGGTAGTGATATGCAGGTACTCCATTTACAAGAGTAGAATCCACACCGGCCCTCTCGCGGGTCATCTGATTGATTCCCTTCATACCGGAACCTGTAACAGACTGATATGTAGAGACAACTATTCTCTTTATCTTATATAGTTTATGAAGAGGCCAAAGTGGCACAAGCATCTGAATTGTTGAGCAGTTTGGATTGGCAATTATTCCCTCCTTGCCATCCAGAATATCACCGTTAACCTCCGGAACAACAAGTTTTACAGATGGGTCCATTCGCCAGCAGGAGGAGTTGTCTATTACAACCGCGCCAGCCTTGGCAAACTCCGGAGCCCATACTCTGGAGGTTTCGCCTCCTGCAGAAAAGAGGGCAATATCCGGCTTTGCAGCCACACCCTCAGCAGGTGTAACCACCTTAAACTCCTTTCCATTAAAATTAATAATCTTACCGGCAGAACGCTCTGAAGCCACTGGTACCAACTCCCCTACTGGAAACTTATGCTCGGAGAGAACTTCAATCATCTTGCTGCCAACCAATCCGGTTGCTCCTACTACAGCAACTTTATAAACTTTACTCATATATAAAAGTGTTAAGAATTTGTCAAAATTGTTAAATCTCCAAATGGTCCGATATTGCCTTGGCAATCTGCTCATCCTCAAGCAGGAAGCCATCGTGACCAAAATTTGAGTTTATCACCTCCAGAGAGGCATCGGGAATAGCATTTGCCAAAACCTTCAGCTCCTCTATCGGGAAGAGCACATCACTCTCTATTGCTATGCAGAGTGTCTTTGCTGTTATTCTGCCAAGCGCCGCAGAGAGGCCTCCCCTCCTTCTGCCAACATTGTGGGTATCTGTACCGCGCAGAAGGCTATAATAGGAGTAGGCATCAAATCTGGCAGAGAGCTTTTTGCCCTGATAGCGCTGGTACGACTCTGCCTTGGTTGCAATAAGGCAGTTCTCATCCTCCTCGCGCTGTGTAAGAGCATAACCCTTGTAGTTTCTGTAGGAGATGAGTGCCATTGAGCGTGCTGCCTCCAGTCCTGCTCTTCCTCCCGAAAGGCTGCGCTGCTCTTTAAAGGTACTGTCTGCCTCCAGAGCCATAACCTGCGCGGCATTTATTGCAGAGAGCCAAGGAGATGCGATGGCACCTGTTGCAATAAGCACAAGATTCTTTATCAGCTGCGGATTGGAAATTGCCCACTCAACAGCCTGATAGCCGCCATTTGAGCCTCCTATGAGCAAATCTATGGAGGTTATTCCCAAATGCTCCCTCAAGAGCTCGTGCGCCTTAACCAAATCGCGCGTTGTAATAAGCGGAAAATTTAGTTTATATGCATCCTCTTCCCGATTGAAGGGAGAACTGACCGGATTGCCAGGCGATGAGGAGGGCCCTGTGGTGCCATAACAGGAGCCAAGGGCATTTGCACATATAATATAATACCTTTCTGTATCAAAGAAGAGTCCCGGACCCACCAATCTATCCCACCACTCCTGCGGATTGGAGTTTGCTGTAAGCGCGTGACAAATCCAGATAACCCTTCTGCCCTTCGGAGAGGGGGCGCTGGTGTGGTATCTTATATTTATCCCTTTAAGAACCTTGCCACACTCCAACTCTATATCACCACTATGATAATAATCCTGTTGAATCATAACGAAATTAACCCTAATATATTATCTTCTTAAATATATTATTTGAAAGAGCTTTTGATATTTAAATTTGAAATTTAATGTCCGGCCAGCCGGAATCCGGAACGCATCCGGATGCGAATAATAAAGAGAACAGCAACTTAGCGTTGCATTCGCATTGAACTAGTAGAGAGCACTATGTAAATGTTATTCTTCATTGGCTACAAAGATAGCCATATTTTTTATAAAATACAAAACTTATAATTTATAACCTAAATATTTTGGAAAATAACATTAATAGTAATATATTTGTTAATTAAACTAAGTTGCAAACTTAATAACTAGATTATGAGATTTTTAAAGGTATTATTAGTTGTTATTTCTATAACTTTTACTACATCCATTTCCTTATTTGCCAAGGAACAAAGGAGCTCTGTTGCAGTTGTTGTAGATAAAACAACTTACAAAACAATAAGTCAAGAGATAGACAACTATATTGAATCCATCAATGCTCAAGGAAAAAAAGGTATATTGGTAATTGATAGTTGCGGCACTCCTGAGCCCATCAAGACAACATTGCAGAAGTTGTGGAGAGAGCAGAATCTGGAGGGAGCAATATTGATTGGAGATATTCCCATCCCTATGGTAAGGAATGCCAATCACCTCTCAACAGGATTCAAGATGAGCCCTAAACGCCCTTGGATTGAGTCCTCGATACCATCTGACAGGTATTATGACGATTTTAACCTTAAGTTTACATTCCTTAAAAGAGATAGCCTTAACAAGAGTCTCTTCTATTACAGTCTGGACGCCGATTCACCGCAAAAGATAGATTGCACCATATACACATCCAGAATAAAACCTCCAAAGATTGAGGGGATGGATAAATATCAAGCAATAGCGCTCTATCTTAAGAAAGCTTACAATTTGAAAGCTAAAGGAGCGAAAGAGCTGAAAAAGATATTTGTATTTGCAGGCCACGGATACAACTCAGAATCTATGAATGCCAGGATTGATGAAGTTGGAACACTGCGTTCACAGTTTCCTTCAACCTGGACAACTCCGGGAAGAGCTGTAGATTTTGTAAACTTTGACTATAAGCCGGCCATTAAGTTCCAGCTTAAAGAGATACTTGCAGACGGCTCCTACGGCCTTGCCATCCTGCACCACCACGGGTCAAACGATGCGCAGCTTATAAGCCCTCTTCCAAAGGTAGCCTCATCAATACCATTGTGGAGAGACGCCATAAAGAGATACGTAAGGGTAAAGATTGCAAATGCAAAGAACCCGGAGAAGACAAAGCAGAACTACATTAAGGAGTACGGCATTCCCGAGTCCTGGACAGAGACAAACCCTCAACTGGCCAAGGAGGATAGTACGGCCTATGCAAACACAGACCTCACAATAGCGGATATGAAGGGCTACAAATCAAACGCTTCCGTAATTATACTGGATGCCTGCTTTAACGGCGCATTCATAGAGGATGAATACATTGCCGGCCGCTACATATTCAATGAGGGAGAGACAATGGTTGTGAAGGCCAACTCCGTAAACACCCTTCAGGATACCTGGACAAATGAGCTTATGGGTCTTCTTGGAGCCGGCGTATGCGTAGGAAACTGGGCCAAGGGAGAGATGACTCTTGAATCGCATCTCTATGGTGATGCAACCTATGCCTTTGCAAATGACTATCCAAAATACAACATAGAAGAGGCTATGCTCTCTCGAAAGAGCAACAAGAAATACTGGAGAACTCTGCTTAACAGCGGAATAACAGACTTTGAGTCCCTTGCAATCAAGAGGCTCGCAAAGAACGGAGAGATTTCAGAGGCGGAGTTGCTGGAGATTGAGCAGAACAACCCGGACCCTATTGTAAGGCTCTCTGCATTTATGGCAATAAAGAGACATAGCAAGGGAGACCTCTACAAAGCCATTGAGATTGGAATGAAGGACTCCTATGAATTGCTTGCAAGACTTGCATCGCTTACTGCAGAGGTGAATGGAGACCCAAGACTTACATCGCTTGTTAAAGAGATGGATGCAAATCCTACAACTTCGCAGAGGGTTAAGTTCCATCTTATACAGATGATGGAGAGCTATGTTCCAAGCGCCACCACTCTGGAAGATTTTGAAAACCTCACAACAGGAAAAATGAGCGCCAGAGACCAGAGACTAACGGTAACCGCCCAGAGAAACAAGTGTAACCCATACGCAATCAATCAGCTCTTCAATCTCTTTAAGAAGAGTGACAACAAAGAAGAGAAGATTCAGATAGTTGAAGTGCTTGGATGGTACTGTTACTCCTACAAGAGAGATGAGATAGCGGAGAGATGCGGCAAGCTTATGGAGAGCGAGCAGGACCCAGAGATTAAAAATGAATTGCTTAGAACAATTAACAGATTAACCAACAAATAATTATTAACCTATGAAAAGCATCCAAAAGATTTTAGTGCTTGTATTGATGGCATTAGTAGTCTTCCAGCTTCCTGCTCAAAACAGGAGAGGAAAGAGTGCCACAATCAGCGGTACAGTTGTGGATAAAAAGACCAATAAACCGGTCGAGGCTGCAGTTATTGTATTGTCCCCTGCAGAACTTTACACAACAACCGACAAAAATGGTGAATTCACATTTGCAAATGTGGAGGCAGGTAACTCCGTTATCAATATTCAGTTTATTGGAATGGAGACTATTGAGGAGAAGTTGACAGTTGAGCCTGGAAAGGCTTATAATCTCAACTTTGCACTTGAAGAGACAAACTTCAGACTGACAGAGGTAAACATTGTGGCTACCGCCAGCAAGGCAGGTAACTCCACAGCATCCAATATCTCCAGACAGGCAATGGACCACCTTCAGACATCATCATTGAGCGATGTAATGCAGTTGCTTCCTGGAGCAGCCATTGTAAACCCTGATATCTCCAGCAAGAATATCATAACATTGCGTTCTGCATTTGACGGTGTGGGAAGCAACAGCTCTTATGGTAATTCTATGAACAGTTTGGGAACAGCAGTCCTTGTAGATGGTTCACCGCTCTCAAACAATGCCAATCTGCAGCTTCTTGCATCAGCCATAAACGGCGAGATGGGCAATACAGGTTCCGGTGCCGATATAAGAACTATCTCAACAGATAATATCGAGTCTGTAGAGGTTATCAGAGGTATTCCTTCTGTAGAGTACGGAGACCTTACATCGGGAGCTGTAATCATCAAGTCAAAAGCTGGTAAAGAGCCTCTGAACGTTCGCCTTAAAGCAAACTCAAATACCTATCAGGTCTCTGCTTCAAAGGGCTTGAGCCTGGGCTCAAAATGGGGTAACCTTAACATTACAGGAGACTATGCTTACAACACCTCATCCCTTTACAAATCATACGTTTACTATCAGAGAGCAAATCTAAAATTCCTCTGGAGCAATCAGTTCACAGAGAGTTTCAGAGCAACCAACTCAATAGACCTGGGTCTCTCTAAGGATTCCAGAGACCTTAACCCAGATGATTTGCGTACCAAGACAGTGAGCGAGGGCAAAAGCAAGAGCATAAGGGTTGCAAGCAACGGTACTTGGGACATAAATCACGGATGGTTGAAATCATTGAGCTACAACGCATCTGTAAGCTACAAGAATGACTACTCTTATATGCAGGAGCTGCTCAGCAATGCAGAGGCGCTTTACTCTACCTGCGTTACAGATGGAGCAATCCTCTCCAACCTGCCTGGTCAAGATATATTTGACATAGACGGAAACAAGATTACCAACATCCCTGCTGGCGATATGGATAAATGGATTAAGGTGTTGCCTTATGAGTACACCTCCATCTATGAGATAAAGGGTAAGGAGTTGAATGCGTTCGCACAGGTAAAACTTGACCTTAACAAGAGATGGGGCAATACCAACAACCACATCCTCTTTGGTGCAGACTACAAGACAGATGGCAACCTTGGAGAGGGACAGATATATGATGACGAGTTCCCTCCTATGCGTCCTGCCGCAGGAGGCGGATACGCTTCTTACAGAAAGAGAGCCTTCAAGGATATCCCATTCATTCATCAGGTAGGTATCTTTGCAGAGAATACATTCAACCACTCATTTGGCGGCACAAGAGACTTCATTGCAAAGATTGGCGCACGTTACGACAACATAAATGGCAAGAGCATCATCTCTCCTCGTATCAATGCCTCTATGGAGATTATTCCAGAAGCATTTACAATCAGAGGAGGTTGGGGTATTACAGCCAAGGCTCCAACAGCACTTATGCTCTATCCGGACGACGCATACTTCAACTTTAACAACTACGACTATCAGGCTCCAGATGGCACCAGAACAACAGTTGCAACCATCCGCAAGTTTGAGACAAAGAATGACGACCTTAAGATTGCCAAGATGCGCAAGGCCGAGGTTGGATTTGATGTGAAACTCTTCAACAAAATAAGATTCTCTGTAACTGCATACGATGAGTTGATGGAGAATGGTTATGTATTCGGCAAAGATTTGAGCTGCTGGCAACTTGTTCCATTTACAAGGTATAATGCAGTAAAGAATGCAAGCGGAGAGTATGTTCCTCAACTGGACCGCACATACAACATATTTGCATCATTCAGCAAGCCTTTCAACAATATCTATTCACACAATAAAGGTATTGAGTATGAATTGGATCTTGGCAGAATTGACGCTATCAGAACCTCTTTCTACATAGATGGCGCATACACCTCTTCAAAATACAGGAATGAGGGGGCATCATATACCTACAACAGCAACTCCAACAACCTTGAGAGACACGTTGGTATCTATCAGGCAGGAATGATGACAAGAAACAAGGAGAAATTTGTAACCACAGTCAGAATCACCCACAATATTCCGGAGATTGGATTTGTAGTTACCCTTGCAACACAGATAAACTGGATGGAGAAGTTCTGGACAGAGTATCTTAATGACACAGCTCCTCTCCAGTACATCTCATATGCAGATGGGAAAGTCTATGCTTTTGAGGATTGGATGAAGACAGACCCTAATTACTCATATATGGTAAGTTCTGTAGCCGATACAAGATTTATTGCAGAGAAATATTTCCCTACGGTAACCTTCAACCTCAACCTCTCAAAAGAGATAGGCGACAAGCTTACAGCCTCTTTCTATGTTAACAATATGTTCTACAACCAGCCGCTTTACGAGTCTAAAGCAAACCCGGGAAGCTTTACCAACATATTGGCAGACAACAAGCTCTTCTTTGGCTTTGACCTTAAGTTTAAAATAAGATAGGCATACGAGTATGAAAAAGATAATAATATTGGCTGCTCTTATATTTGCAGCAGTCTCCTGCGGTTCAATAAATGACCTGAAGGATATTAAGGAGATTCAGAAGGTAACAACAAATGTAAATGTGGTTACATCTTCTATCAGCGCAGAGATTCCACGCCCGGATTCTTATACCGTTAAGTTCATAAATTACGATGAGAAACTGGAGATAGTCAAGACAACAGATGCAAGCGGCAAGGTATCAACATCTGACATTGTGCCGGGAGTCTATACAATCACCGTTCAGGGTGAGTCTGCAAAGGGCGGTTTCACCTACTATTTCAGCGGCTCGGAGACAAACACATCTATTGTAAGCGACAACAAGTCATACAATATTGAGCTTACAGCCTCCAAAGCCGGCGCTCTCATCCTTAAGGAGATATACTTTAACGGTTCTACAGGTTACTACTTCAAGGACCAGTTCTATGAAATCTACAACAACAGCAACGAGGTTCAGTATGCAGATGGTCTCTGCATAGCTACACTTATGCCTGCCACCGCTACAACAACCACCTATCAGTGGGAAGTTGGAGAGGGCAAGAATCCTGATGACTATATCTATTGCGGCGCTGTATGGCAGATTCCGGCAGAGGGCAACGGAAAGAATTACCCGGTTGCTCCGGGTGAGTCAATCATAATTGCACAGATAGCGCAGAATCACACCGTAATTAAGCCTACCAGCCCGGTAGATTTGAGCAAGGCCGAGTTTGAGACCTTTATCAAGACACAGACAGTTAACCCTGATAACCCTGAGTCTGTAAATATGACCTTGAAGATTGATTTCAATGTCTTTGGTACTCAGTGGCTCGTAACCGTATTCGGAGGCGCGTACGTTCTCTTTATGCCTGAGGCAGACTTTGACAATGCAACCTGGGTTCAGCCTAAGGGTAACGCAACAAAAGCAAAGGAGATTCCGATTGACTGGGTTACAGATGGTGTGGAGTTGGTTAACAACGCTACCAAAGTTACACAGAAGAGAATGCCTTCTTCTCTTGACGCAGGTGCTACATATACCGGCGCTGCATATACCGGCAAGAGCGTGAGCAGAAAGATCAAGTCCACTATGCCGGACGGTAGAATTGTCTATATGGATACAAACAACTCTTCAGAGGACTTCCAGGTTAACAGCAAAGCTGTTGTCCGCAGAAATAACGCAGGCGCACCATCTTGGAGTCCGGCATCCAAATAATTTTTCACTAAAAGATGATTACTGATATGAAAAAGATATTAATTGTTGCAGCCCTCGTATTCAGCTTTGCGGCAGGAGCATCCGCTCAGGAGGGAAAGACTGCATATCCAGCAATGATGGAGATAAGCAGAGCCAAAGCAAGTTGGTTCAAGACATCAAATGCTGCCGGAATGGTAGTAACTCCACTCTATCAGTACGCAGACCTCTCTGTTGGTTACAAGAGTGCTACAGGTGAGTTCAGACGTATGCAGGAGGGTAATACAAGCGCTCTTAATGTAAATACATCGGGAACAGGAAAGGTTGGCGGCTTTACCTTCTGGGGTGAGTTTGATTATAACAACGTTACCAGCAAAGAGACAAAGTTCCGCACAATGAACATTGATCTGGAGGATGATATGCCTTACTATGTTGCAGACCGCAATATGAGTGAGTGGAAGCACCAGGCTTATGAACTTAAGGCTAAAGTTGCCACTCCTCTTCTGTGGGATCGCTTGAGCTTTGGTGTTTATGGCAACTACTATGCAAAGAGCGGCGCAAAGCAGATTGACCCAAGATGTACAGATTATCTGTATGGCATTGTTGTTGAGCCTTCTGCTCTCCTGAAGCTTGGCAAGCACAACCTTGGTCTTACCTTCAAATACAAGGTTGGCCACGACAGAACCACTCCTGTTAACAGCAACAACCAGCAGGACCAGAACATCTTTATTATGAGAGGTTTGGGTAACTATACAGAGGGCGTGATAGGCGGTATTGGCGGCTTGAGCACATTCTACTACAACCTTACAAAGATTGGAGGCGCTTTCCAGTATGGTTTTGCAACAGAGAATTTCAATGCTGTTGCAGAGGCTTACTATACAGAGCAGGCAATTGATGTAAGACAGACCCCATCCAAGCCACAGGCAATGGGTTCCACATTCCAGAAGATTGCCGGAGGTAGTTTCAATACTGCTTTGAACTGCGGAAAGAATACCCACTCACTCTCTGTCAACGGCTTATACAGAAAGACCAACGGTATTGAGTATGTACAGGTTCTCAATACAGATTACGAGGTTCAGATGTGGGAGACAATCTCTGAGAGCGTAAGAAGCACTTATGAACTTACAGAGGTTAACTACGAGTACAATTTCTTCAGAAATTCCGATTACGGTTACAACTGGATGGCAGGTTTGAGCGGCGCATACTCAAGCAGAGAGGATAAGTATATTACACCTGAGGCAAAACTCAAAATTACCAACTTCTTCAACAAACTCTTTGTAAAGAAGAACATAATGCTCAACAAGGCTTCTCTTGTTGTTGGAATTGAGGGTGGTTACAACCATAATATTGACAAGGAATACAACTATTCAGGACCTGATGCAGAGGCATATACCGTTCAGGAGTTCTACCTTAAGGATTGCTCGATGATGGGAGCGCACTACTGGATGATTGGCGCAAACGTTAATGTTACCTTCCCTGTAATGAAGAATGCGCTTCTCTATATTAAGGGTTCCATCAACTACTGCCGCTCTAACGACAAGATGAACAACCATGAATATACAAAGGATTCAAAGGGTAATTATTTCTGGTATATAGAGGCAGATGCAAATGCTCATAGAAGCCAGAGATGTACAGCTCTTGTATCAGTTGGTATATCATTCTAATAATCAAATAAATACTACAGATAATTAATGAGATTTTTATTCATTTTTACAGCTCTTTTGCTGTGCTCACCTCTGTGGGCACAGCAAATTGCTGTTAAGCCCTCTCAAAAAGGAGAGAGCTCATTTGCCATAATTTCCGACTTGGCAACATATAATGCCTGCAAGAGCGAACTTAACGCTTATCGCAGCACGGTTGAGAACGACGGTCTTCCAACGTATCTTATAGCGGATGATTGGAAGAATCCGGAAGCTGTAAAGGAGGTAATCCTGAAGCTCTATAATGAAGATAACCTGGAAGGAGCCGTATTTGTGGGCAACATTCCGGTTGCAATGATAAGGGGAGCGCAGCATTTTACCTCTGCATTCAAGATGGACCAAAAGGAATTTCCCTTCTTTGATTCATCTGTTCCTTCAGATAGATTCTATGATGACTTTGACCTGAAATTCCGCTTTTTACAGCAGGACTCTTCTCACAGCCATCTTTTTTATTATTGGCTGACAGGAGATTCAAAGCAGAGAATCAGCAGCGACATCTATACCGGCAGAATCCGTTCTACCAAGAGCGGAGAGGAGGGTTTTGCGCAGATTAGGGGTTACCTGCAGAAGGTTGTAAAGGAGCGTACAGCTGTAAATCCTATGGATGTGCTTGTCTCCTATACCGGAGAGGGCTCCTTCTCCAACAGCCTTAACGCATGGCGCGACGAGACCGTTACTCTAAACGAGCAGATTCCCGAAGCCTTCAAGAGGGCAAACAATGCCAAATTCTTCATCTTTGCAATGGAGCCTTATATGAAGGAGACCCTTCATAAAGAACTCCAGAGAGATGATGTGGATATTATGCTCTTCCACGAGCACGGAACAACAGACAGGCAGTATATTACAGGTTCGCCTACAACAGAAGATGAAGAGGAGCTTATAGCAAATGCCAAGATGTTCCTGAGGAATCAGATAAGAAGACTTAAAAGATACAAATCTTCTAATCTTGAGGAGTTCCAGGCCAAGACAATGAAGAAGTATGGCATAGACTCAACATGGTTCAGCAATGTGGATGACCCTAAAGTTATTGCCGCCGACTCCTTAGCAGACCTCAAGACAGGTATTGTGCTGGATGATGTAAAGAGATGGAATCCAAATCCAAGATTTGTAATCTTTGATGCCTGCTACAACGGCGATTACAGAGATGGTGATTTTATTGCCGGAGAGTATATCTATGGCAGCGGCAAGACAATTGCCTGCTGGGCAAATTCCGTAAATGTGCTCCAGGACAAATCCTCATCGGACCTGCTTGGTATGCTGGCATACGGAATGAAGATTGGAGATTGGGCAAAGAACATCAACATTCTTGAGTCTCACATAATAGGTGACCCTACATTCCACTTTACAGCACCTGAAAAGGCTGAAAAGATTAACCTCAGAGCCAAAGAGAATTCATACTGGTTGCAGATTCTGGAGGGGAACTACCCTTGCGACATACAGTCTCTTGCACTCTACAGACTCTTTGAGATGGAGTATCCCGAGATGTCCAACCTTCTCTACAAAAAGTATGTTGAGTCTCCATACTACACACAGAGGCTGCAGTGTATGACACTTCTGGCATACTACAATGACTCAAACTACATAAATCTGCTCAAACTTGCATCCGACGACCCTTATGAGTTCATACGCAGAAAGGCTGCCTACTATATGGGCAAGACCGGCAGGAATGAGTTTGCGCCAATCCTTGTAAAGATGTATATGAACGACTACCTTAATGAGAGGGTTGCATTCAACGTGCTAAATACAATAGACCATCTGGACATTCCGCTTGCAGAATCCCTCTTTGAAGATGAGATTGAAAAGAGCAAATTCATCTTCAACAAAGAGGAATTTGAGGATATGATACAAAAATCTCTCAAATATAGCGCAAACAGCCACGCAGAGACCCTTAAGAGCATTATTGGAGCATTGTCCAACAACAGATACCGCAAGCTCTATATAAGCTCTCTGCGCAACAACCCCGTTCCATCTTTGGTTCCCGATATTCTCTGCACACTTGCAGATGCCAAGACAGAGAATGACCTTAGAATACAGCTTGCAGAGGCTTTGGGATGGTTTACCCGCGCATACAACAGAGAGCAGATAATCTCCGGATGCCAATCCATACTTGCATCTGAAAAAGGGATTGACCCTGCGCTTGCCGATGAACTTACAAAAACAATCAACAGACTAAAAGAATATACCAGATAACGATGAGACACTTTAATATGATACAGATATTTGCCAAGGTGACAGCAGTTATATGCGCCCTCATCATGGTTGGCACACAAGGCTATTCAAAGGTCAAGGTTGTAAAATGTAATCCAAAGGCATCCACCTCTTTTGCAATCTTTGTTGACCAGAAGACCTACGACTCCTGCAAGGAGGAGATTGATGCCTACAGAGATGTTCTTCAGAGTGAGGGGCTGGGAACATACATTCTATCCTCCCAGTGGGAAAAGCCTGAAGATGTAAAGGCAGAGATTAAGTCACTTGTAAAGAAGAGTCCCCGTCTTGAGGGTATGGTCTTTATAGGCGACATACCTGTTGTAAGGGTAAAACGCGCGCAGATGATGACAACTGCATTCAAGATGAATGAGAATACCTTCCCAACATCCGAGACCGCAGTTACATCTGACCGCTTCTACGACGACCTCAACCTCACCTTCGAGTTTATTGGAAGAGACAGCACAAACAGCCGCCACTTCTTCTACAACCTTACAAGCGATGGCGCGGTAAGACTTGAGTCCACACTCTACTCTGCCCGCATAATGGTCCCGAAGGATTTTCCGGGAGACCACACAGAGGTTCTGAAGAGATACCTTAAGAGAGTTGTGGCAGCGCACAAAGAGAGCAACCCGCTGGACAATATGACCTTCTTTGCAGGTCACGGCTACAATTCGGACTGTCTTACAGCCTGGAGGCAGCAACCTATAATGTTCCGCGAATGCTTCCCGCTTGCATTTGAAAAGTCCAGCGGAAATATGTTCTACAACTTCCGCCAGAACCCATATATGAAATTCAAACTCTTTAACGAGATTCAGCGCCCGGAGAGAGACATTTTCCTCTTCTACGAGCATGGAGCTCCGGATACACAATACATCAACGGCTCCTACCCTGCCAACAACTACGGCGAGAATCTGGAACTCTTCAGAAGAGATGTGCGCAAGGCATACAAGAGACTTGCGCGCAAGAGCGTAGAGAGAGCGGAGAAGATGATAGATGATGTATGCAAAGAGTACAACTTTAGCAGAGAGTCATTCTCTAAAGAGGCAATGGAGGCCGAGAGGGTAAATGACTCCCTTGCAAATGCAAACATCAACATTCTTCTTAAAGATATAGAGAAGCTTAAGACAGGTGCAAAGGTTGTAATCTTTAACGCCTGCTACAACGGCTCGTTCCAGGAGCCTGGTTTTGTTGCAGGATACCATCTCTTTAACGACGGCAACTGCATTGTTACACAGGGAAATACAGTAAACGTACTGCAGGACAAATGGGCAGACCAGCTGATAGGCCTTCTCTCACTTGGAGTAAGAGCCGGCTTCTGGCAGAAAGAGATAGCATTCCTGGAGTCACATATGATTGGTGACCCTACCTACAGATTCTCTCCTCATTGCAGCGCCAAAGAGAGCAAAGAGCTTAACCTTGCACTTGCAAATGTACGCCAGGGAGGCACCGCCTACTGGAGAGGACTTCTCAACCATACAGACCCTATAATGAGGGCTGTAGCCATAAGAGAGCTTGGCAAGATTAAGGGAATAACCTCTGCAGAGCTTGAGAAGATCTACTTTACAGAGAAATCCTGGATTGTCCGCCATCAGGCCCTCTGGGGAATCACACCATTTGGAGACGAGGCAGCCGTAAGAGTAGTAAAGGCAGGCCTGGAGGACCCGTATGAGATGATACGTCGCCAATCCTCATCCTTTGCAGCAAAGATGGGTAATGGCGAACTTGCTCCGGTTGTTGCAAGGACTATGGAGGAGCAGAATGACTCATATAGGATAAACTATCAGTCGGGCTCAACCATAACCCTCTTCGACCCTAAATTCCTTCCGGCAGAGGTTAGCAACAACAAGGCTCTCAAGTCCCGAATCAAGAGAAATGAGTCTATTCTCAAGAGCGTGCAGAACAAGAAAGAGGATGACAAGGAGAGGGAGTCCTCCATAAGGACCCTCCGCAACTATCAGCTGCACGTCTGGGCTCCGGAGTTTGTGGAGATGGCAAAAGATAGTTCGGAGAGCGAGTACCTGAGACTTGTAATGATAGAGGCGCTTGGCTGGTTCAACTACTCATATCAGAGAGATATGATAGCGGACCAACTTGAGCAACTTATGAAAAATGAGAAACTTACCCCAAGAATGAAGGACGAGGTGGTTAAGAGCATAAAGAGGCTCAGGTGGAAATAATTGTCATAATATTGTAACATCTTCAACTGCAATTGTTATGTAAATAACACTATCTTCGCAACCAAATACTTTATATAAATATGAAGATTTTGGTTGTAGATGACGAGCAGGATATATGTGAGATTCTTCAGTTCAATCTGGAGATGGAGGGATATGAGGTAACTACAGCAAACTCCGCAGAGGAGGTGCTGGAGTTACCTCTCTCTTCTTTTGACATAATCCTTCTGGATGTTATGATGGGCGAAATCTCGGGCTTCCAGCTGGCAAAGAGAATAAGGGAAAACAGCTCAACATCCGGCATACCTATAATCTTCATCACCGCTCTGGATGATGAGGAGCACACCGTAAAGGGCCTGGAGCTTGGCGCAGACGATTATATGAAAAAACCCCTCTCCATAAAAGAGGTGAAGGCAAGGATAAAGGCCGTTCTGAGAAGAGCAAAATTCAGAGAGCAGCAAAAGGACAACGCCTCCAATGGCACCAAAGAGACTCCGGCAACAATAAACTACCAAGGCATCTGCATAAAGAGCCTCTCCAAGAGCTGCACAATAGATGGAGTGGCTGTACAACTTACAAAATTGGAGTTTGAACTGCTTCTGCTCTTCCTCTCCAATCCCGATACGGTCTTCAGCAGAGATGAGCTTCTCTGCAGATGCTGGCCTTCGGACACTTATGTTCTGGATCGTACGGTAGATGTAAACATTACTAGATTGCGCAAAAAGATAGGGCAATACGGCAAACAACTAAAGACACGTTTTGGATATGGCTATGTTTTTGAAACAGAGATCGTTCAAGAATAATCTCTTTGTAAGCATCGGAGGTATATTCATCCTCTTTGCACTCTGCTTTGGCGGATATCAGTATCACAGAGAGAAACGCTTCAAGATAGATATCCTGCACTCCAGGCTGCAGATGTACAACTATGAGATGATGCAGAGCCTTGGCAGTGAAAAGATTACAGAGAGAGCACCATTTATGGAATATGTGCAGAAGCATAATCTGCACGGCCTAAGGATTACAATAATAGACACCACAGGCAGGGTGCTGCAGGAGAGCAATTCCAACGCGCCGGACTCTCTGGGCAACCACCTGCAGAGAGTTGAGATAGCTGCAGCCCTAAAATCGGGAAGCGGATATGATATTATGAGAAGGTCTGCATACACAAATGAGACCTACTTCTACTCTGCCACCCGCTTTGGCAACATAATTGTGCGCTCTGCGGTACCATACTCAATAGAGCTTACAGAGTCGCTCACAGCAGACAACAGTTATATATACTATGCTATATTGCTCACACTGCTGCTTGTGCTGGCGCTCTACTACAACACCTCCCGCGTGGCACGCCACATAGGCTATCTAAAGGAGTTTGCGCGCAAGGCAGAAGAGGGGCAGGAGTTGGACCACGAGCTGGAACGGCAGCTTCCCGATGATGAACTTGGGGATATAAGCCATACTATAATCTCCCTCTACTGGAAGCAGCAGCACTCCGAGCGCGAAAAGAACAGGATAAAGAGGCAGCTTACCCAAAATATGGCGCACGAACTTAAAACACCCGCATACAGCATACACGGCTATCTGGAGAGCATTCTTGAGCATCCCGATATGGACCCAGAGCGCCGTCAGCACTTCCTGGAGAGGTGCTATGTACAGAGCGAGCGCATGAGCAAGCTTCTTGTAGATATGGCAGCCCTTACAAAACTGGACGATATGGAGGAGGATGCCCAAACAACGGGCGGATTGTGGCGCAAAAGAGACCAGGAGAGCCTGGTAAATATAAACAGTCTTATAGGCGAAGTGCTGGAGGATACAGACCTGCAATTGCAAGAGAAGGGGATTAAAGTCTCCACCCTGCTGCCAGATGATATTCTGATTTATGGAGACTCAAGCCTTCTCTACAGCATCTTCCGCAATATTATAGACAACTCCATTGCCTACGCTACAGGTGCGACAGAGATAAAAATAGAGTGCAGAGAAGCAGAGGATTCCTCCGGCAAAAGAGTATATCACTTTGCCATAAGCGACAACGGCATTGGTGTAGACCCTAAAAATATGCTCCATCTCTTTGAGCGTTTCTACAGAACAGACAAGGGCAGAAGCCGCAAGCTTGGCGGCACAGGACTTGGTCTTGCAATTGTAAAGAATGCAGCAGCGGCACACGGAGGAAAGGCGTGGGCAGAGCCTACCCCCGGCGGCGGACTTACAATAAGATTTTCACTCACAAAAGAATAGTACTTTGTAACAATATAAATAACTATACAGATGAGTACAATGTTTTTGGGAATTGTGATATTCCTCA
>SAMEA3663025__coassemble_670_pt1 | contig 20263 bp, 18 predicted proteins | sample SAMEA3663025__metabat2_high_PE_020 | metagenome-assembled genome bin SAMEA3663025 (sample SAMEA3663025) | pig gut metagenome | biome: pig gut; feature: pig-associated habitat; material: faeces | place: France | collected 2012
TTTTTGTAAACAAATCGTTAAACGCCACAAAAAGGTTGCATTTTTTATTATGATATTCTATCATTCGGGATGCGGAAACAGCCGCTTTGTGGCGCAGAGTCTTGCAGAGAAGTTGGGTGAGGAGCTTGTATATATCCCTCACGCCAATCTGCACGGCCGCTGGTCTTATGCATTCCGCAAGGATGAGTCAATGGGTTTTGTCTGGCCTGTCTATGCGTGGGGCCCGCCAAAGCTTGTAACCACTTTCATAAGCAAGCTCAGACTTATCGGGAAGCCCAAGTATATCTACTTTGTGTGCACCTGCGGAGATGAATCGGGATACTCAGAGAGAATATTCCGCAAGGCATTGCGCAAGTTGCACCTGGGCTTGGATGCCGCCTTCTGCCTGCAGATGCCGGAGACCTACATAAACCTTAAGCCAATGAAGCTGGATAGCCCGGAGGGTGCCAAAGCCAAAATTGAGGCCGCTAAGGCAGAGTTGCCGCATATAGCGGAGTGCATAGCGCAGAGGCTCTCCTGCTCCCGAATGAGAATGGGCAGCCACTCCTTTCTTAAGAGCTATATTATCCGCCCGCTCTTCTATGCCTTTTTGGTTACAGACAGAAAGTTTTATGTTACAGAGGCTTGCACAGGCTGCGGACTCTGCACCAAGGTATGCCCTTTGAAGAATATCGGGATGGAGAGCGGAAGGCCAAAATGGTATGGCAACTGCACCACCTGCAATGCCTGCTACCACAGCTGCCCGCATAATGCAATACAATTTGGCAAAGCCACTCTGGGCAAGGGGCAATATCTCTTCCCTATGGGAAAAGAGCTCTTCCCGATGGCAGACAAAGAGAGAGATTAACTTTTTTACTTTATACCTTAAATTGACCTATGAAAAAAATCTTATTCACACTGATTATGGCTTTTGCCGCACTCTGCCTACAGGCACAGAATATACAATTGCATACTGATTTTGGCAGGGCGCTCTATAGCAAGGATGATGTTGGAGACCGACAGCTTCTTACAACAACGGTAGAGATGTTCCATCCCGACTCTTTTGGCAGCACATACTTCTTTGTGGATATGGATTATAACAACGGAGTAAAGTGCGCATATTGGGAGATTTCCCGCGAGCTCTGCTTCTGGCAGGAGAGCAAGTGGAATTGGCTCTCTGTGCACGTAGAGTACAACGGAGGCCTAAGCAATGCAGTGGGCTCGTTCAACAACTCTTGGCTCTTAGGAGGAACCTACTCCGGACACAGCAGGGATTTCTCAAAGACCTGGTCGCTAAGCCTGCTCTATAAGCTGATTCCGCACACCAAAAATATAAATGGCGGCAGTGAGAATCACAACTGGCAGATTACCGGAGTATGGGGAATAAACTTTGGCGACGGCTGGTACACCTTCTCCGGTTTTGTGGATTTGTGGAGGGAGTGGAGACCTTGGCAGAATACAAAGCATATCTTCCTTACAGAGCCTCAGTTCTGGGTAAATCTCAATAAGCTTGACGGATGGGATAAGATTAATCTGAGCGTTGGAGGAGAGGTGGAGATCTCCAACAACTTTGTAGCAAAGGGTTTATTTGTAATCCCTACTTTGGCGGCAAAATGGACATTCTAAATATTATATAGATATGAAAATCAATCTTAAAAATCTTCTTATTGTTGCTATGGCATTAACTCTTTCTTCCGCTCCGGATGCAGCATTTGCACAGGATAAGGCGCGCTATGAGAGCATAGTAAAAGAGTTGTCTGATCCCTCATATTTTGGCAGAAGCAGAACCAATAAGGGAATAGACCGTACAAGAGAGTATATAATTAATAATCTCAATCCGGCTGCAAGTTACCAGCTGCAGGAGTTTTCATATCCTATGAATCTCTTTGCGGGCAAAATAGAGGTATATGCAGATGGCAAGAAGCTGGAGAACTTCAAGGATTATGTGGTAAAGGAGTTCTCTACCGGAAAGAGGGGCACCTACAAGGTCTTCTACCTGCCGGAGGAGTATTATAATCAGCAGAAATTCTATGATTTTCTTAACAAGAAGGAGTTCCAGAATGCCTTTGTGGTTCTGGATTTCGACCTCTTCCGCAAGAAGTTCTTCCGCAATAACATAGAGACCTATGAGACCTTCCTCACCTACGACAACTATGTGAATTCAATAGGCAAGCTTACAGATGTGGGCGGAATAATCTTCTCTCAGAAGGGCAGACCGGTAGCCTTCAAGGCTAGGGCGCACTATACCTTCCCGTTCCCGGTACTTATTGTAAATGAAGATTTCGGGAAGGAGGTTAAGGAGATATATGTGGATATTGAGTCGGAGTTTGTTCCAAAGCATAATGCAGCCAATATTGCCGCGTGGCTGCCTGGCAAGATTGATAATGGCAAGCATAAGATTATAATTGCCCATATGGACCACCTTGGCCTCTTTGGCAAGGAGAATATTGTCTGTGGCGCAAATGACAATGCCTCCGGCGTGGCTATGGCGCTTACTTTGCTGGATTATTACGCAAAGGAGGAGAATCGCCCCAACGAGTCAATAATGTTCCTCTTTGTGGATGGCGAGGAGGGTAACCTTCTGGGCTCAATCCACTATGTTGCACATCCGTTGAAGCCGCTGGAGGATTGCTCGTACATAATCAATCTGGATATGGTGGGTGATACAGGACCAAAACTGATATATCAGGTCTCCGAGGAGGATGAGCCTCTCTTTAAGAATCTGAATAAGAAGGGGAGATATTTCAAGGGCCTTATAAGAGAGAATCTTAATGATGACAGCGACCACTTCCCATTTGCAATGAATGGAGTAAAATATCTCTATCTGGCAGTGGATGGAGTTAACAAGCAGAACTATTATCACTCGCCGCTGGATACCTACGAGAATTTCTCATCTGTTTGTTATGAGAGGCTCTTTAATCTTGTGGTGGATTACATAAAGAATAAATAGTTGTTACCCTTAAAGCGCCCAAGAATGAAATTGAAATTTTTATCCGTTTTAGCTCTGCTTGTTGCTATGCAAGCTGTTACCTTAAAGGCGCAGGATAGAGACCGTTTTGAAAGTATTGTACGCACACTCTCTTCGGAGGAGTTCTGTGGCAGAAGTCTTGCCGGAGATGGAATAGTTAAGACAAGAGAGTATATAATCTCCAACCTTAGTCCGCAGGCTGCCTGGCAGTATCAGGAGTTCTCGTTTCCTATGAACGTGTATGACGGAAAGCTTGAGGCTTATAAGGATGGTAAGAAGATGGAACTCTTTAAGGATTATATAGTTAAGGAGTTCTCTCCTGCTGCAAAGGGAACCTATCCGGTCTACTATCTTCCAAACGATTGCGTTACAAAGGATAAATTCTACAATGCGCTCAACAGAGAGGAGATGGCGGGCAAGTTTGTGGTAATTGATTTTGACCTGTTGAGGGAGAATTTCTTTATTGACACAGCGCCTGATTACAACCTCTGTATCTCATACGACAACTATCAGCAGACATTGGGCAAACTCAGTTATGTGGCAGGTGTGGTTCTTACACAAAAGGGGAGACCGGTATCTTACAAGGCCAGGGCCCATTATACGCTGCCTTTCCCTGTACTTGTGGCAGATGAGTCCTTTGGCAATGATGTTAAGGAGATAACCGTAGATATAGAGGCAACAATGCATCCTAGATACAATGCAAAGAATATTGTTGCCTGGCTGCCCGGAAAGAATAAGGAGTGCAGCAAGTATACCATTTTTGTAGCCCATATGGACCACCTCGGTATCTTTGGAAAGGGGAATGTTATGTTTGGAGCCAACGACAACGCCTCCGGTGTGGCTGCGTTGCTTACCCTTATGGATTATTATTCAAAAGAGGCCAACAGACCTGAAGAGTCTCTGCTCTTTCTCTTTACAGATGGCGAGGAGTCAAATCTGCTTGGCTCACACTTCTATGTAAAGAGTCCGCTCAAACCTCTGGAAGATTGCAGGTATGTTATAGATTTGGATATGGTGGGCGACAACGCCCAATCCCTCTCCTATGTCATAACCCCTTCAGATGAGGAGGCTTTTAAGAAGTTGTGCCTGAAGAATGGTTTCAATACCTTGAACAAAATAGACTTTACAGATTATTGTGACTTCTATCCATTTGGTATGAAGGGTGTTCCGTACATCTATCTCTCCGTAGACGGAGTAAATAAGGATAAGTACTATCACTCTCCAAGCGACAACCTCTCAACCTTCTCTTCCAGCCAGTATGAGCGGCTCTTCAAACTTGTAATTGACTTTGTTGCCAACAAGTAAAGCAGAGAGTCCGCTACTGCTCTACAACTTGAGTGATTGAGATAATTCTGATTGGCTCTACAGGTATGTCTCTGTGGCCGGTAGTTGTGGCAGCTATCTTGTCAACAACATCCAAGCCCTCCAGAGTCTCGCCAAAGATGGTATAATCTCCATCCAGAGACTTGCATACCTCCGGGTCAACTACAATATAGAATTGTGAACCTGAAGAGGCCTTTGCAGGATTTGCCGCATCTCCTTTGCGCGCAGCTGCAAGGGCTCCTTTTTTGTGTGTGAAGCCTTTGACAATCTCTGCAGGAATTGTGTAGCCAGGGCCGCCCTTGCCATAATTCTCAACCAATGCTGGATCCTTTGTGTTAGGGTCTCCTGTCTGAATCATAAAGTTCTTGATTACCCTGTGGAAGAGAATGTTGTTGTAGAACTTCTGCGATACCAGCTTTACAAAGTTGTCTCTGTGGAGAGGGGTCTCTTTGTAGAGTTTAACCTTAATGTTGCCCATTGTAGTCTCAATCTGGAATACGGGCTCCTCTGCAGGAATAATTGCAAGAGTATCCACCGCCTTCTCTGCTGTAGGAGCTGCCTGCTCCTCTGCGCTTTTGGCAGCCTCTTTGTTGCCGCCGTTACATCCGGCAAGCACTAATGCCGCCAGTGATAGAAAAAATAAAAATCTCTTCATATTCAAAACCTTTTTCTTTGCAAAGTTATAAAAAAGCACTCTCATTTTTACTATCTTTGAACCCTAATAGGGAACAAGCTCTTTATCTGTTATGAGATTCTGTAAGATACTGCATAAAAGCCCTGCAAAGTTATGCGCAGAGTTGCCTCTTCTGCTTCTCTGTATGCTCCTTATGGCTCCTTTACAGCTCTCTGCATTGCAGGAGATACCCGCTCCCGCAGAGCAGCAGAACCGGCTTCCGGAGGGGCAGCACACCCAGCTTTCGGAGGGGCAGCAGACCCAGCTTCCCGATGGGCAGCAGAGGAGTGGAGTAGGACTGGTGCTTAGTGGCGGCGGAGCAAAGGGCCTTGCCCATATAGGGGTGATAAGGGCGCTTGAGGAGAATAATATTCCTATAGACTACATTGCCGGAACCTCTATGGGCGGCATAATAGGTGCGCTCTATGCAATAGGGATGGACCCTTATCAGATGCAGGATATCTTCAAGACCAGGGAATTTGAATCCTGGTACAAGGGAGAGCCGGAGTACAGATATGCCTCCTCCTTTTACAGAGATGACCCGACGCCAAAGATGTTTGCCGTCTCTTTGGAGAGGAGATCATCCGCGCCGGAGAGCGCCCACGCGGCGGGAGCGGGGAGAGGCCGCAAATGGAGATTCTCCCTTCCTACCAGCATAATCTCCCCATACTCTATGGACCTTGCCGTGCTGCAACTCTTTACTCCGGCATCGCAGGCTTGCAATTTTAATTTCGACTCCCTTATGGTGCCCTTCTTCTGTGTTGCATCGGATATTAAGGAGAAGAGGGCATACATCTGCAGAAGCGGCAATCTGGGCGCGTCCGTAAGGGCATCAATGACATATCCCATCTACTTCAAACCCATTACTATAGATAGCACCCTCTTCTTTGACGGCGGTCTCTACAACAATTTTCCCTGGCAGGAGATGAAGGAGATTTACAGGCCGGAGATAATCATAGGCTCCAAATGTGTAAAGGGGACAATGGAGATGGACGAGGACGACCTGGTGGGACAAGTTACCAATATGCTTATGACCCAGACCGGTTACGACATCCCGCAGGAGGATGGAATCCTTATCTCCGGAGAGTTTGACTATAAGCTGATGGACTTTGACAAGATAGATGAGATAGTGGAGCGGGGTTACAGATATGCAATGGAACTTATGCCGCAGATAAAGGAGCGCATCTCCCGCAGGCGCAGCGCGGCAGAGCTGGCAGCAAAGAGAGAGGCCTTCAGGTCCAAGTTCAAGGAGCTTAAGTTCAGCCACAACATAGAGGTGAGCGAGAATATGAATCCCAGGCAGCGCGCTTTCATTACAAAGACAATTACCGACGGCAAGGGAGAGTATATGAGTATGACAAAACTGAAGCGGGGCTACAACAGGGTAACTGCAACAAAACTTGTAAAGACCTTCTATCCCTACTATAGCAAGGAGGAATCAGACTCGCTCTTCAATCTTAAACTTAAGGTTACCCCTGCGCCGCCAATAAATCTGTACATAGGAGGAAACATCTCCTCATCCTCGCTCAATCAGGGATATATGGGCTTCTCCTACACTCACTTCGGCTCCTCTCCTCTAAGGCTCTCCGTAGGAGTCAATATTGGAAAATATTACAATGGGGGAGATATCACCCTGCGTCATGATATCCATCAGAACGCATTCCTCTTCTACAAGGTGGAGGCCGTGGCGCACCTCTTCGACTACTACAGCGGCAATCAGAACATATTCCGAATGAACCATATGCCGGACAATATCCAGAGAAGGGAGATATTCTCCAGGTTCACCCTCGGGCGCTCTCTTGTTATGAACAAGAGCATTCTTGCAGAGGTCTCTACAACAGGGGGAGAGATACTCTACATCTACTCCCGATATGGAGCTGCCACGGCTCCTGACGGCACTTTGAGGGAGGATAAGACCCGTATAAATTTTGTCTCTCCTATGCTCTCAATTGAGCGGAACTCCCAGAACTATGCCATTTATCCCACAAGGGGCGCCAATCAGACTCTGAACTTCCGCTACTTCTATGGACACGGCAAGTTTTTGAATGGCGACACCAATCAGGAGGAGAGCGTTCCCGGCAAGGTAAACCGCAATGTGCTCTCAATGAAGATAAGCTCGGAGGCATATTATTACATAAACAAGTGGCTCTCTATGGGGTATTTGGCAGAGCTTGTCTACTCTTCTCAGGCGCAGTTTGGCGATTATATCTCAACAATGATGGGCATGCAGAGTTTTGAGCCTACTCCGCACAGCAAGACGCTTATTATGGAGGCTTATAGGGCACATACATATCTTGGAATGGGCATTATGCCGGTGCTCAACTTCTCAAGCAATCTCTATCTGCACACGGGAATATGGTACTTCCGCTCCTATAGGCAGATAGTCAACGACGGAGAGGGAAAATACCACTATTCGGGAAGATTCCCTTCCGGAGCAATTACGGCAAATGCTGCATTGGTATGGCAGCTCCCTATTGGACCAATCTCCCTCTCCTGCACATATTACCAGAAGGGAGATTACAAATGGTATCCGCAACTTAACATAGGCTTCCTTATATTTAAGAAAAAGGCGCTGGAAAATTAGCATTTTAAGGTTATGGCAAATCCACTAAAGAGGCTGGCCGGGGAGACGGTGATATATGGAATGAGCACCATTCTTGCCAGAATGATAAATTTCTTCTTTGTACCCATCTATACCCGCATTCTCTCGCAGGATGGGTATGGCGCATACTCGGAGATTATGTCCTACATTGCGGTGCTGCAGGTGGCTCTTGTGCTTGGACTGGAGACCGGCTGTTTCCGTTTTGCAAACAAGGTGAAGGAGGTGGAGCGGCCCTTCTCAAATGCTTTTGTAACCGTATTCGGGCTCTCTTTGGCGCTCTTCCTTGCAGTTCTGCTCTTTAATGGGGAGATAGCCTCCCTTATGGGCTACCAGGGCTATGGCACAATGATTATATATGTGGGTGGCATAATGTTGCTGGATGCCTCTACGGCCATTCTCTTTGCAAGGCTGAGGTACTATCGCAAAGCCTTTAAATTTGCGCTCCTTAAGAGCATAAAGATTTTGAGCGAACTGGGCTTCAACCTGCTCCTCTTCTTTGGCGCTCCGGCCTACTTTGCCGCGCATCCCGATTCGCTGCTGCTCCACTTTATTCCGGCACAGGCAGACTTCTCATACATAATCTTTGCAGTGCTGCTCAGCTGCATCCTATGCACGCTGCTCTTTATCCCGGACCTGCTGCGTATGCGCTTTGCCATAGACCCAAAGCTCTGGCGCAGTATGATGCTCTACTCCCTGCCCATTATGATTGCGGGCCTTCCCGGCATTGTAAATGAGAGCCTGGACAGGATTCTCTTCCGTTTTTATGCTCCCGATGCGCTCTCTTGGCGGGCCGAGCTGGGAATCTATCAGGCAGCGGTAAAACTTGCAGTTATAATGAACCTCTTCATTCAGATGTTCAGATATGCGGCGGAGCCCTTCTTCTTTGCACGCAATCGGGAGAAGGGGTCGGGAGAATTGTATGCCAAGGTTATGGAGTATTTTGTGGCCTTCTGTATGCTCATATTCCTTGGGGTTACCCTCTATATAGACCTTATAGGCCTTATTCTTGGAAAGGATTTCAGAGGGGCAATGGGCACTGTGCCATTTATGCTCATCTCCTATATGCTGCTTGGAATGCTCTTTAATGTCTCTATGTGGTACAAGCTGAGCGGTCAGACAAAGTATGCAATAAATATTACCATAGCAGGGCTTGCGGTTACGGCAGCGGTAAATATTCTCTTTATGCCGCTCTTCTCCTATTGGGCCTCTGTGGCGGCGCACCTGCTTAGTGTTGTTGTTATGCTGCTCTATAGTTTGAGGCTGGGCAACAAATATTATCCCATCCCGTACCGATGGCGCAGGATTATGGCAAATATTGCCCTTGGAGTGCTGCTTATGCTGCTGGCGCAGGGGGCGGATTATTGCCTGGAGCGGCTGGCAGGGGAGGTTCCTATGGCTCTAAAGCTGGCTCTCAATACGCTCTTTATAACGGCATATATGCTTTTTTGCTATCTTTACAACTTTAAGAGAAATAAAGCTTACAGTTATAATTATGAAGGTTAGGATTCTTAACAAATCGGGATTTGAGAATCCCTTTTACGCTACTCCGCTCTCTGCCGGTATGGATCTTAAGGCAAATGTGGATGAGCCTGTGGTGATTGCTCCTCTGGAGAGGGCGATGATTCCTACCGGTCTCTTCATAGAGTTGCCGGAGGGTTATGAGGCGCAGATAAGGCCAAGAAGCGGACTGGCGGCAAAATTTGGAATAACGGTGCTGAATACTCCGGGTACAATAGATGCCGATTACAGAGGGGAGATTAAGGTTATTCTGGTTAATCTCTCAAAGGAGCCCTTTACGGTTCAGAGGGGTGAGCGCATTGCCCAGATGGTAGTGGCAGAGCATAAGAGAGTTGAGTGGGAGGATGCTCAGGAGCTCTCGCAGACAGCAAGGGGCGAGGGCGGTTTTGGTTCTACAGGTTTGGGGGAGAAGAGGTAATGGCAGAGGCAAATGAGAAGATTGTGGAGCTCCATCAGCTCTTTATGGAGTCCGCGGGGGTATGTACAGATACAAGAAAGATTGTAAAGGACTCTCTCTTCTTTGCTCTTAAAGGGGCAAGTTTCAATGGCAACGACTTTGCGCTGCAGGCGCTTGAGCAGGGGGCAAAATATGCTGTAGTGGATAACCCTGCACTTCTGGAGAGGGCCGGCTCCTCCAATGCTCTTATTCTTGTGGACGACGTGCTCTCTACTCTGCAGGCGCTTGCAAGATATCACAGGTTGAGGTTTCATATCCCTGTGCTGGCTCTTACCGGCACAAATGGTAAGACAACCACAAAAGAGCTAATTGCAGCTGTCTTGAGAAAGAGATATAATGTGCTTGCCACGGAGGGAAATCTTAACAACCATATAGGCGTTCCACTTACTCTGCTAAAGCTGGACAAATCTGTTCAGGCGGCTGTTATAGAGATGGGGGCAAGCGCGCCGGGAGAGATTAAGAGGCTTGTGGAGATAGTATGCCCTACCTTTGGCCTTATTACTAGCATAGGCAAGGCGCATCTTATGGGTTTTGGCTCTCTAGATGGTGTTATGCAGACAAAGGGAGAACTTCTGGACGATCTTCTTGCCCACCGCCGCATAGCCTTTATAAATGTGGATAACCCATATATTGCGCAGATGCTTGCAAAGAGGCAAGAGCTGCACTATGTGCCTTACGGGGTTGTAAATGACAGGGCGGAGATTCTCCCCTGCACTCTGAAGAATCCCACACTGCGGCTCTCCATTCCAAATCCGCTCTACGGTTATTCGGAGAAGACAATGCTCTATCCACGTCCTACGGAGAGTCAGACAAAGAATAAGAGAATTACTGTAGAGAGCAGGCTCATAGGCTCTTATAATGCAGATAATGTGTTGGCTGCGCTCTGTGTGGGAACCTATTTTGGTATTCCTCTCTCGGAGGCTGCAGATGCAGTAAGAGAGTACAGGCCAACCAATAACCGCTCCCAGATGGTAAAGGGCAAGAGTTGCACTCTTATTGTGGATGCCTACAATGCCAACCCTACAAGTATGCGCGCCTCTATAGAGAATTTTGCCCAAATGCAGTTTAAAAAGAAGATTCTTCTTCTTGGAGATATGCTGGAACTGGGCGAATCTTCTCTGGAGGAGCATAAAGAGATAATAAAATTGGCCATTTCCATAAATCCCGAAAAAATTTTTCTTGTAGGAAAAGAATTTGAGAAGGCGGTTGCATCACTTGCCGGGGAGGGTTGTGATAAATGTGCCGATATATCTCATTTTCAAAATGTTGATGGTTGTATTGAGGCTCTGGAGAAGGGCTCTTTAACCCCAGATTGCACCCTGCTTGTAAAGGGTTCTCACGGAATTCACCTGGAAAAAATCTTAAATTCTTCGCTTGTTTAAAAAGTTTGGCACAGCCTTTGCTTTTAGGTAAGACAAAGAGTTTTCATAGGTTAATTTTTAGGTTAAGAACTATAGGCTGCCCGGGAGGGTGGCCTTTAGTCCTTTTATAGGGTAAGGTCTAATTATATGGAGAGGTTTCTTTTGCAGGTAATCTTTTTTTGTTTACATTTGCGCTACTTTTCTCGAGAAGAAGAGGTGAGTTATTAATTTTTAAAACTTTACAGTATGGCTGTTAAAATTAGAATGTCTCGCCACGGTAAAAAGAACTACGCTTTTTATCATATTGTAGTGGCAGACTCCAGAGCTCCACGTGATGGACGCTTTATTGAACTTTTAGGTACTTACAACCCTAACACAAATCCTGCATCTATTACCATTAACAATGAGAGAGCATTGCACTGGTTGGGTTGCGGTGCGCAACCTACAGAGACTTGCCGCAGAATTCTCTCATACAAGGGTGTTCTTCTTATGAAGCATCTCCAGGGCGGTGTTGCTAAAGGCGCTCTTACACAGGAGCAGGCAGAGGCTAAATACAACGCTTGGGTAGCTGCCAAAGAGGCTAAAGTAAATGGCAAGATTGGCAAACTCTCTACAGATGCTGCCGCTGCAAAGAAGGCTGCGCTTGAGGAGGAGAACAAAGTTAATGTTGCAAGAGCAGAGGCTATTGCCAAGAGAAAGGCCGAGGAGGCTGCCGCTAAGGCTGCCGCAGAGGCAGAGGCAAAGGCTGCTGCAGAGGCAGAGGCTGCTGCAAAGGCTGCTGCTGAGGCTGCAGAGGCTGCTGAGGCTCCGGCTGAGGAGGCTGCGCCTGCAGAGGCTTAATTGGGCAAAAGTTAATGATTTGGGGTTGCCACTTAAACTGGCAACCTTTTTTAATTTAAAGAGAAGAGAGATGGGCATATTAAGACTCCCGGATGGGATGGTTGCTGTGGCACGCGTGGTAAAATCGTACGGAACTGCCGGAGAGGTTATTGTGAAGTTTGATTCAACCTATGCGGAATATATGTATGACCTTGCAGAACTTCCTCTCTTTATGGAGTTTGAAGGGGCTAAGGTGCCATTCTCTATAGAGTCTCTCTCGCCAAAGGGCAGAGATGGAGCAATAGTAAAGTTTAGCACAATCAATGACCTTCAGCACGCAGAGGAGCTAGTGCGTATGCCTCTATTTGCAAGTGCCGAGAGCATTGCAGAGTTGCTTCCCGATATGGCAAGCATAGATGAGCAGAGTTCTCTGGAGGCGCTTGCAGGCTTCTCGCTCTTTGACGGGGAGGGTAATTTTGCAGGCAAGGTTGTAGAGTTTCTGGATTACCCCTCTAACCCTTGTCTGGAGGTTGAGCGCCCTGGCGGAGAGAGAGTTGTTATTCCAATCCACACAGACCTTGTCTTGGGGTTTGATGCAAAGGCAAGGGAACTTACAATGGAGATTCCAAAGGGTCTCTTCTCCCTCTGAAGGGCTCAGGCCCGCCAGAAGATTCTCTTTCGGGAGAAGAGAGAGACAATCCACATAGAGACAAGTACAAGCAGAGCAGCCCTTGCAACACCTGCAAGGGGAGAGGCGGTTATGCCCTGCAGCCAGGTCATTATTCCTGTAAGCTTAAGAATCGGGAGTAACAGAATATAGTATGCCACGTAGCTCATAAGAGGATTGGTCCCGGCGCCCGCAAAGATTCTCTGCAGCGGATTGGCCTTTATCTGCGCCACAAAGTTTAGGGCTATTAGCAGCAGAGCGCTTATTCCAAAGGAGACAAAGCAGTAAGAGATGGTGCAAGGCACCTTCTTTATGCCATTATCCAACGGGTCCATAAGCAGTCCCCAGAGCAGAAAGAGTGCTGCAATGGCAAAGACTCCCTTGAATCTTGGCCAAAGTTGCGCTGTTCCAATGCCCATAAGAGGCAGGAGTGCGCAGTTTATCAGCAGGTTAATGCTTATAAGGCTCTCCCTGGAGAGTGCCGCATTAAAGCCCGGGCGATAAATCTTGTAGAGAAAATAGAGCGTCCAGGTGCAGAAGAGCAGAATAATGAGGCTAAGCGCTCCCTCAAGGAGAACTCTTAAGGCGCCCTTGCCTCCCTTAGTTTGTGCGGCAGTTTCTGCAGGCGCTTGAACAGGCGCTTGAACAGGCGCTTGAACGGGCGCTTCTGCATGCGCTTCTGCAGGCGCTTTGTTGCCGCTCAGCAGGTCTCCCACGTAGGTTGCAGGCAGCAGCAGGAGCAGAAAATAGAACTCCTCCATATTGAACCACCATCTTATATTGGGGTTGGCATAGGTTGTTGCCGGCAGCTCCAGATATTGTGTTACAAGGGTAAAGAGCAGAAGCAGCGCAAAGATTAGCGCGCGCAAATTAAGCCTCTCCCTTGTAAGGTACCATATTGCGCCCCCAAAGAGGTAGAGGAAGGCCATCAGAAAGATAATTATGCTTCTGTGGCCAAGAGATATGTTAAAGCCGTAGAGCCTCTCTCCAATGAATATTAGCAGGAGACAGAGCAGAATGCCCGCCGCCCTCAAGGGCCATTTTACAGCGCGCCCCTTTGAACTTTGCAGGTAGAGCGGAAAGAGCGCGCAGAAGCCTGCTAGGGTGAGCAGCTGCGCAAGGGCGCCGCCGCAATTGCTCATATTAAGCAGCACGCAGAGGTAGGCAAAACCCCACAGCATAAAAAAGCGTGTAAAGAGCTCCTTAAAATACTCTTTTGCGCTCTTGCCGGCAGCAATTTTTGCTCTTCCCGATAGTGGGATTGCCACTCCCATACAGAAGATGAAGATGGGGAAGACCATATCCACCCAGGTTATTCCGGCCTGGGCCATATCCAGGTTGTGTGTGGGTGGCGGATTTTGGATATGATACATCCAAGGGGGAAGCACCCCGCTTGGGATTATTGCAGAGAAGACCATCCCAAAGATGCTCAGCCCGCGCAACATATCCAAAGAGAGCAATCTCTGCCTCATATCAACCTCCTTAAGTTAAACTATTTGAAACTCTCTATTATCTCTCTGGCCTTGGCAACCTTCTCCTGTAGCATCTTCTCTCCCTTTGCCTCTGCAATAAGCCTTAGGTATGGCTCTGTGTTGGAAGGGCGAATGTTGAACCACCAATCCGGGAACTCCACCCTGTAACCGTCAAAGTCCATAATGGCGGTAGGCTTCTCAACGCTTGTAAACCAGTCCTTTACTGCCTCCATAGCCTCTGCCTTGCGCTCAATCTTAAAGTTAATCTCGCCGGAGTTGTTGTATGCGGCTATCTTATCTATCACCTGGGAGAGGGTCTTGCCCTCTCTCTTAAGGTCTGAGAGGATGGAGAGAACAATAAGCGAGGCCATAATGCCGCTATCTGAGTAGAAGAACTCTTTAAAGTAGTAGTGTCCGGCAAACTCGCCGCCATAAACACCATCTATCTCCCTTAATTTAGGGGCGGCAAAGGCGCGTCCAACCCTCCAGGTAGCCATCTGGGCTCCCATTGGAACAAGGTACTCTCCAACAGACTTGGAACTTCTGATATCCTGAAGCACCTTTCCCTTAAGACCCCTCTTCTCCAGCCAATAGTGGCCCATAAGGGCTATGATAAGGTCCGGAGCAATAAAGCGGCTCTTCTCATCTACAAACATAACCCTGTCTGCATCGCCGTCGTAGATTACGCCAATGTCGCAGCCTCTCTCTGCAACAAGCGCCTTAAGCGCCTCAACATTCTCTGCTACAAGGGGGTTAGGGTCGTGATTGGGGAAGGAACCATCTATTGTATCATAGATATATGCTACATTCTCACCCTCCGGAATAAGATCCTTGACTATTAGCGCAGCCATACCGTTGGAGAGGTCTATACCTATGTTAAGGTTGGAGTAGTCGCCCTTGTATCTGCTCTGGAACTGCAGATACTCTGACTTTATATCCTTGCAGATAACCTTTCCGGGAGTTGCGCTCTTTGGGGTCTCCTTTCCCTGGGCTATCCACCTCTCAATCTCTCCAAGACCGGAGTCTAGACCAACCGGCAGAGCCTCTTTCCTGGAGACCTTAAGACCGTTGTACTCTCTTGGGTTGTGCGATGCCGTAATCTGCACAGAGCAGCCGAACCCATATTTTGCAGTTGCAAAATAGACCATTGGAGTGGTGGCAAGACCAATATCCGTAACATCAGCTCCGGCATCGGTAATTCCCTTAAGAAGATATTCGTGAATCTCCGGAGAGGAGGTGCGCGCATCTCTTCCTACTGCAATATTGTTAACTCCAAGCAGCTGAGGCAGGAAATAGCCCACCTTGTAAACCGTCTCCTTGTCAAAATCCTTATTGTAAATGCCTCGTATGTCGTATGCGTGAAATGCTCCCATATCAAATTCTTATCTTTTATTTATCTCTCTATTTTGCATTTGTATGCTGTCCTTACCTTTCCTCCCGATATCTTGCCCAGTTTGCCTGCAATGAGCTTCTTCCTTATAGGGCTTACGCGGTCTGTAAAGAGATAGCCGTCCAGGTGGTCCATCTCGTGCTGAACCATACGGCAGGCAAAGCCGTCAAATTCCTCCTCTACCTCCTTAAGTTCCCTATCCAGATATTTTACTCTAATTCTCTTTGCTCTTGTAACATCTGCGTGAATGTTTGGTACGCTAAGGCAGCCCTCCTCATAGACTGCAGTCTCCTCGCTCTCCCACACAATCTTGGGGTTTATCATAAAGCGGAGGAAGGTGCTCAGACCCGGCCAGTCCTCCTCGTCAAAGGCAGAGCCATCTACTATGAGCGCCCTTACAGATTTGCCCACCTGAGGCGCCGCAATGCCAACGCCATCTGCATTCTTCATAGTCTTGTGCATATCATCCAGCAACTCCTGGAGCCAAGGCGCATTATTTACATCTATCTCCTCTGCCTTCTGTTTAAGCACAGAGGAACCATATACATAAATTGGTAAAATCATATTGTTTTATATTTATTGCTGTGCCAGGTCATCTGCATTGCTGCAGATGGGCTGGGCCGCATTGTTTTGTCCATCCAGCCAGGATTGCAGTATTATTGCTGCGCTTATTCTATCTACAGAGCCCTTTATGCGTCTCTCAGACCTCTTCATTCCGCCATCTATCATAGCCCGCATAGCAAGCTGGGAGGTGAATCGCTCATCCTCCAGGGTTATCGGGATAGAGGGAAAATTCTTCTTCAGCACCTTTACAAAGGCCTCCACAAAGGGGGTGCACTCTGCAGGGGAGCCGTTAAGGTTCATAGGGTATCCAACTACAAATCTCTCCACTTTGTTCTGGGAGGTATATTTTTTGAGGTAATTGATTATATTTGCAGTTGGAACAGTCTCCAGAGCAGAGGCAAAGATACCCAGAGGGTCGCTGACTGCAAGTCCGGTCCTCTTTTTGCCATAATCTATTCCAAGTATTCTGTCCATTTTGCAAAGTTAACTTTTTTAAAGATATGCCGCAATCCAAGAGAAAAAAGAGCAGATTTCTCTCCAATAAGTTCAGAGTAGGTCTATTTAATGATACTACGCACGAGAAGCTCTTCGGATTTAGAGCAAAGGGAACCGTTATGCTGGTTGTATTTGCCATAGTGGTGGCGCTTCTCATTGCTGCAGTTACCCTGCTTATTGCGCTTACTCCAATAAGGGAGCTGATTCCTGGCTATCCCTCTCCGGAGAGCAGGCGCAACCTTATTGCCAATGTTATGAGAATAGACTCCCTTCAGAATGAGATAAATACCTGGAGGCTGCAGTTAATGAATATTCAACGTATTGCCACCGGATATGAGCCGCTGGAGCGGGACAGTCTCCTTAAAGTTCCGCAGCAGACAAGCGGAAAGGTGAAGAGCAGGGAGGCTCTCATTCAGGACGACTCTCTCCTTAGGGCTTATGTGGTGGGGGAGGAGCGCTTTAAACTCTCCTCGGATTCCAAAATGGCGGCTCAGTTGGAGGGCGCGCATCTCTTCCCACCTGTAAAGGGTGTGGTTGTGGAGGAGTTCAACAAATATGAGAATCACCCCTACATAAAGATATCCACATCAAGCAACAGCGTTGTGAGTTCGCCGCTGGATGGCTCTGTGGTCTCTGCAACTTATAACGATGCGGAGGAGTATGTTGTAATTATCCAACACAAATACGACCTTATCTCCATCTACAGTCATAACGGAGGCCTTCTCTGCAAGTGGGGAGATGAGGTTAAGGCGGGTACCCCCATTGCCGTTGCCGGCGATAAGTTGAATGGTGAGCGCACCACTTTTGTCTATATAGAGATGTGGAGAGACGGTGAGCCTGTAAATCCTGCCGATTATATTAATTTTTAGCAGATGAAGAAGAGAATTGCCATACTTGGTTCTACCGGTTCTATAGGTACCCAGACACTACAGGTGATAGAGGAGCATAGAGACCTCTTTGAGGTGGAGCTGCTTACTGCAAACAATAATGTGGAGATGCTTGCCAATCAGGTGGAGAAGTTTTCTCCAAATTGTGCAATAATCTGCAACAGCGAGAGATATCCCGCGCTTGTGGAGCGGCTTGGCAACTGTGATACCAAGCTCTTTGCCGGAATTGATTCCGTTAAGGACTATCTTGCAAGTGCAGATAATATAGATATTGTGGTTGCGGCAATGGTGGGGTTCAGCGGGCTTGAGCCTACTCTTGCGGCCATAGAGAGCGGCAAGACAATAGCCCTTGCAAATAAGGAGACCCTTGTTGCTGCAGGTTCTATTGTTACTGCAGCCGCAAAGCGCAACAGGGTGCCTCTGCTGCCTGTGGATTCGGAGCATTCTGCAATCTTCCAGTGCCTGCAGGGGGAGTTTGGAGAGGTGGAGAAGCTGCTGCTTACTGCATCGGGAGGACCATTCAGAGAGTTTACCTATGAGCAGATTCAGTCTGCCACAAAGGCGCAGGCGCTTAAGCATCCCAATTGGAGTATGGGTGCCAAGGTTACCATAGATTCCGCTACAATGATGAATAAGGGGCTGGAGCTTATGGAGGCTTCGTGGCTCTTTGGAATGCCTGCGGAGAAGATAGAGATTCTGGTGCATCCGCAATCCATAGTGCACTCTATGGTGCAGTTTGCAGATGGTGCGGTTAAGGCTCAATTGGGTGCTCCCGATATGCGCGTGCCTATCCAGTATGCGCTCTCTTATCCCCAGCGCCTCTCCCTCTCCGCGCCAAGGGTGCATTTTGCAGAATTGGCATCGCTCACCTTTTTCAAGCCAGATTTGAAGAAGTTTCCTGCGCTGCGCATTGCTATGGAGTCCTTTGCAAAGGGGGGTACAATGCCCTGCTCTATGAATGGCGCCAACGAGGTGGCAGTGGCGGCATTTCTGGCAGAGAGGATAAGGTTCCGCGATATTCCGCACCTTATAGAGGAGACTCTGCAGAGGTGCTCATTTGTAGAGAAGCCTCTCCTGCAGGATATATTTGAGGCGGACAGGGAGGCCAAGCGGATAGCGGAGGAGCTCTGCAGCAGCCGCTTCTGCAACTGATGCGAGAGAGTCTATTTTTGCTTTATGGCTTTATTGTTGGTTTTTATATTAATTTAGATTTGTATTTCTATTTTGATTTTGATTTGACAGATTGATATGGTTGTTTTAATGAAGATTCTGCAGGTTATTCTTGCGTTGAGCCTGCTTGTTGTGGTACACGAATTTGGACATTACCTCTGGGCCAGGATATTTAAGATAAAGGTGGAGAAGTTCTATCTCTTTTTCGACCCTTTCTTCAGCCTCTTTAAATATAAGCCAAAGAATTCGGATACGGAGTTTGGCATTGGCTGGATACCCTTTGGCGGCTATTGCAAGATTGCGGGAATGATAGATGAGTCTATGGACAAGGAGCAGCTTGCAAAGCCTGCAGAGCCTTGGGAGTTCCGTTCCAAACCGGCCTGGCAGAGAATATTTGTTATGGCGGGCGGAGTTTTAAACAACTTTATTCTGGCCATTCTTATCTACTGGGGTGTGCTCTATGTATGGGGAGAGCAATATATTAAGAATCAGGATGTTGATACAGGTGTATATGTTAGTGAGCTTGGAAAGGAGATAGGATTCCGCAATGGCGACAGGATAATCTCATTTAATGGTGGCGAGCCTATAGAGCGCTTCGAGGATGTTGTAATTACCCTTATCCGCACTCAGGCCACTTATGCCACGGTGCTCCGCGGAGAGGATACTGTAACGGTAGAGATAGACCCCTCTTATATTCCAACCATTCTCTCCTCTTTAAAGAGCGGGAGACTCTTTGAGTATGGCATTCCATTTACAATTGCAGAGGTGCCTCAGGAGTCGCCTAATGCAGCATCGGGACTTATGAAGGGAGACCGCATTGTTGCGATTAACAATTCCGGCTCGGGTATGCTTATGGAGGTTATGGAGAGCCTGCAGTCCTTTAAGAACGACAGCGTTGTGGCTACTGTTGCAAGAGGCAATGAGCTGCTCTATGTGCCGCTTAGCGTAGATTCGCTGGGGCGCATAGGGGTAATTGTAAACAACAATGTGTCGGACTTCTACAAGACCACCCGCAGCAACTACTCCTTCTTTGGCGCACTTCCTGCCGGCATAGAGAGGGCTGTGGTAACCGTAAAGAACTATTGGCAGGAACTTAAGCTTATCTTTACCCCTAAGACAGAGGCCTACAAGTCTGTTGGCAGCTTTATTGCAATAGGCAAGATTTTTCCCGATACCTGGAATTGGAAGATTTTCTGGAGCATAACAGCCTTCCTCTCCATAATGCTGGCGGTGCTTAATCTGCTCCCGATACCTGCCCTGGATGGCGGTCATATCCTCTTTACCCTCTATGAGCTTATCACAGGCCGCAAACCTAGCGAGAGGGTGCTGGAGATAGCCCAGATTGTGGGTATGGTCATTCTCTTTGGAATTATGGTTCTGGCCTTTGGCAACGATATTGCAGGGCTCTTTAAGTAGAAGTCTTAAGATTAGCAGTATAAGGATTTGATTAGCAGTATAAATTATTAATAGCACTATAAAGATTTTGAGTGCAGTATAAAGATTTGATTAACAGTATAAAGAATTGATTAGCAATATGAAACAATTACTTGCAGCCGTTGCGGCTCTTCTGCTTGTTGTCTCGTGCAATGTTGGCTCCATTAACCTTAAACCTAATGTAAGCGGCAAGGCCGGAGAGGTTATTGTTGTGATAGATAAGAGTATTTGGGATGGGGAGACTGGCAAGGAGTTGAGGGAACTTCTGGCCACAGATATGCTGCCGCAGAAGGAGCCCTCCTTTACACTTATTAATATTACACCTGCGGCCTTTACGGATATTTTTGAGTTGCACAGGAACATTATCCTTGTAAGGGTTAATGATACTATTGCAAAGCCATCGCTCTCCCTTAAGGAGGATGTGTGGTCTATGCCTCAGATTGTTGCTGTAATTGATGCGCCTTCAGACTCGCTTGCCTGCAAT
>SAMEA3663025__coassemble_682_pt1 | contig 20037 bp, 16 predicted proteins | sample SAMEA3663025__metabat2_high_PE_020 | metagenome-assembled genome bin SAMEA3663025 (sample SAMEA3663025) | pig gut metagenome | biome: pig gut; feature: pig-associated habitat; material: faeces | place: France | collected 2012
GAGCAGCAGCCCAAGGTGGCAGCAAGTGGGAGGGGCACATCTATATATAAGTAGATGCTGCGAAAGGCCGCATGCCGCAGCTGCGAGTTAGCAAATCCGGCCCAGGTGCGCCAGATTGCTAGCTAAACCGGAGTACTTTTCTCCGCCGGATGAGGTTTGTTGCTGGCCGGGGTGCTATCGGGAAGAAACTTGCTGGTAAAAGCGCACAAAAACCCCGATTTTGTGCTTCAAAAGCCCGAAAACGGGGGTTCCGAAGGCAAAAAGCGCACAAAAATGCCGATTTTGTGCTCGAAAAGCCTGAAAACGGGGGTTCCAAAGCCCAAAAGCGCACAAAAACCCCGATTTTGTGCTCGGGAGGCTTAGTTTGTGCGCTGAGTGTCGGGCAACAGCCCGCCGGTAGCAGAAAGCACCCTGCCGACAACCAGAAAAAGACTGCCTGCAACCAAAACACCCCAGCCGGCAACAAGAAAAAGACAGCCGGCCACCAAAACACCCCCCCCTGCCGGCCACCAGAAACCAACCGCCTGGTATCAAAAAAGGTCTGCCGGAGCCCCGAGATGGAGTGCCGGCAGACCTTTATGCAAATACAGTGATTGCGGACTACTGTAGTTTGTCGCCGTTCATGGAGATTAGGAACTCCTGGTTATTGATTGTCTTCTCCAGTCTGTTCTTCATAAATTCCATAGCCTCTACGCTATTCATATCCGCCAGGTAGTTGCGCAATATCCATATTCTGTTTACATCCTCCGGACGGTAGAGAAGATCATCTCTACGGGTAGAACTTAGGGTAACATCAACAGCCGGGAAGATACGTTTGTTGGCAAGTTTTCTATCCAACTGAAGCTCCAGGTTACCTGTTCCCTTAAACTCCTCAAAGATTACATCGTCCATCTTTGAGCCTGTATCGGTAAGCGCTGTAGCAAGAATGGTGAGTGAACCTCCATTCTCCACATTACGGGCCGCACCAAAGAATCTCTTTGGTTTCTGAAGCGCATTGGCATCCACACCACCGCTGAGCACCTTGCCGGAGGCTGGCTGAACAGTGTTATATGCACGCGCAAGACGGGTAATGGAATCCAAGAGAATTACAACATCGTGACCGCACTCAACAAGACGTTTTGCCTTCTCCAAAACAATATTGGCAACCTTAACGTGTCTCTCTGCAGGCTCGTCAAAGGTAGAGGCAATAACCTCTGCCTTAACACTGCGCTCCATATCTGTAACCTCCTCAGGTCTCTCGTCTATAAGGAGAACTATCATATACACCTCCGGATGGTTATCAGAGATTGCATTAGCTATCTCCTTAAGGAGCATTGTCTTACCTGTCTTAGGCTGTGCCACTATAAGTCCTCTCTGGCCCTTTCCAATAGGGGTAAACATATCCACAACCCTGCAGGAGATATTATTGTGTCCTTTATCAGTAAGATTAAACTTCTCATCCGGGAAGAGAGGTGTAAGGAAATCAAATGGAACCCTATCCCTAATAAACTCAGGACTTCTTCCATTAATCATATTTACCTTGGTAAGAGGGAAATACTTGTCGCCCTCTCTTGGCGGACGAATCTCTCCCATAACGGTATCTCCAGTCTTAAGTCCAAAGAGCTTAATCTGAGACTGAGAGACATATATATCATCGGGAGAATTAAGGTAGTTATAATCCGACGAACGTAGGAATCCATAGCCATCCTGCATAACCTCAAGCACTCCGCTTGCCTCAACAATACCCTCAAACTCAAGCTTCTGCAACTTCTTCTCTGCGGCCTGCTGAGCAGACTGCGCTGAGACAACGTCCATCTCTGCCTCTTGAGGCATAACAGCACTCTCAAGTTCCTGCATAGCAGGGGCCTGCTGGCCATACTGATCCCCTTCTCGCTGCAGCTCTGCATTGGATGCAGAATCCGCAACAGCAAAATTATTAGAAGCCTCCTGCTGCTGATTAATTCTCAGGCGCTTGCGCTTTCCGCGCTGTGCAGTTGCTTCCCGATTCTCCCCTTCGGCTACTCCCGATTCAAACAACTGTTGTTTGCCCTCCGGCTGGCTCTGGGAAATGCCCACCTGCTGATTCTGGGAAACAAGCTCCGGCTGGTTCTGCTCTCCCTCTGGCCCTTGCTGTAGTTCTTCCCAATTTGCCTGTTGCTGCAATTTAGAAGGTCTGCCCCTTCGTGGAACCTGCTGGTTCTCAAGTTGTCCCGAATTCACATCCTGAGTCTGCTGGCTTGACTGGGCTCTTCCTCTTCTTGTTCTCACAGCTCTTCCGTTCTTGGAAGGCTTCTCCGACTGATCTGGCTTCTCCAACTGATCCGGGTTTTCCAACTGGGCGAAGTCTGCGCGCTGCGACGCCTCCTCAGGCTGCGCCAATGTTGAGAAGAGTGACGGGTTCTCAAGCTGAGCCAAGTTTGAGACTTGAGTTGACTCCCCTGTCTGCAGTGAAGTTAAGGAGTTTGCCTGAGCAGAGGTCTGAGCAGAGGCCTGAGCAGATTTCTCAACATGGGACGATTTCTGGGTTTTGGATGGCTTTTCCGCCTGGGACGGCTTCTCGGTCTTGGATGGTTTCTCCGCCTGGGATGGCTTCTCTGCCTGTGATGGCTTTGAAGCCTTGGCAGGTTTGGCAGCTCTCTGAACTACAGCCTTTCTTGGCTTGTTAGGCTTGCCAATGCCCTGGATAGCCTGTTCATCCAAAATTTTATAGACAAGATCTTGTTTATCGTCAGATTTATGACCTGGAATATTCAGGTCTTTTGCAATAACACGGAGTTCTTCTAAACTCTTATTGCTCAACTCAATAATATCGTACATTAAAACTTGATAATATAATTACCGATTATTTGACGGCAGTTGCCGGATACACAACTGGCCTCTTTTAGAATTTTCTACAAATATAAATACTACTTGCAGAAAAAACAAAAAAAGAGGCCGGAAAGTTTGTCCCAGAAAGCAATTTGACTACAAAAAATGCAAGGTTGCTGCCAATTTGCTGCCAAATTGCTGCTTATCAAATGCTAATTTACTGCTAATTTGCTGCTATTTTACCGCTATTGCATCTATCTCTACAAGAGCGTTTTTAGGCAGAGCCGCAGCCTGGAATGCCACTCTTGCAGGATATGGCTCGGAGAAGAATGTTGCATATACCTCATTTGCAGCAGCAAAATCTGCAATATTTGCAAGATATACGGTACACTTAACAACATCCTTGTAGGTATAACCGGCCTGATTAAGGATATAGCCAATATTGGTAAGAGACTGACGGCACTGCTCTTTTATGCCACCCTCTACAAAATTGCCTGTGGTTGCATCAATAGGAAGCTGGCCAGATACATATATTGTTCCATTTGCCTCAACGGCCTGGCTGTAAGGTCCAATTGCTTTGGGAGCCTTTTCACAAGATACTGCTTTGTTCATAGTTGTAAAATTATATGTGCTATTAATTGTTGTGTTGTAACGTATTAGCGGTCCCAGTAGCTTGCATTCTTTTTGTACTGGAGCAGGTCTGCCAGGGCAGATGCGTTTGCAGCTATTCGGAAGCTCCAACTCTCCCACGTTCCGTTAGGAATCCAGGAGATGGAGATGCCAAAGCAGTGCAGGTCGTAAGAGCCGGAGAGCTGCGTGGTGGAGAGTTTAAGCTTGGTAAGGTCAAAGCCGGAGTTAAGGTTTACAGAGAGAGCCTCTGTAAATCTTACCTGCGAGGAGACGCCAAGTGTCATAAGATGGTTGTGCCTTGTAACCAGCTTCTCGTTGGTGTACTGATATGACCTTGAATAAGAGTAGTTGAAGTTCATATTAACAGACCACGGCACCTTAGGGTCTGTATAATATACCCATCCGCCGGGGATATACTCGCCAGTAATAGGGTCGTAATAGTATCTCTGATAAGATGGAGCCTGCCTGTGCCCGGGCATGTCGTCCCGCTGAGCGTTGTTTTGAGGGTCGCCCTGACTTGGGTCCGGCTTATAATCGCTTCCAAGTTTAAACTCTCCCTTGCCCTGGAAGGTGTAAGAGGTGGAGAAACTTGCATTCATAAGCCTGAAGAGGTTAAGGCCGCCCATCTTGGAGATATTGAACTTATTGTACCTGTTACCCTTCTCATCTATGGCATAAGGATCCAGAGAGGCATTGGCATTAAGAGCAAGCTTGCCAAAGATGGAGGTTGACATATTAACCTGAATCATAGAGAGCTTCATAGAGTCTGCCATAAAGTTGTAAGAACCTCCTATAGAGAGCTGGTCTATGATTTTTATCTTCTTAACGCCCTTGCCTGTTGTATCTGCCCTGTCTCTCACCTTTGCCTCTATATTGTTTCCAATAGAGAAACTCATACTTGCAGACTGATACGAGCCCACCGGAGAATAGATCTGCCCCTCGTAAATATTATAATCCACATTGTGCTGAATGCCATTTACATCTATGTAACTCATAGAGGTAAATCCATTTGCCGCCGTTCTCATATTTGGCTGCCAGCTAAAACTTATGGATGGGGTAATCATATGCCTTATTGCCTCCACAGCCCTCTTCTTTCCAAAATCGAACATTCCGTAAATTCTGGTGCTGAACGAGATGCTGGCAGAGAAATTCTGAGAAATGCCAAAGGTGCTGAACGGATTGGACTGCACCGTCTCCACCTTCTGCAACTGCTGGTTAAAGACCCTTTTAGAGTCTGAGAAATACCAGTTCATACCATAACTTATACCAGGAGAGACCTGAATATATTTCAACAGGCTGAAGCCAGGCAGACCAATGGTAAAGGAGTGCTTCATACCATTCTTCAGCTTCTTCCACATACCCGGCTGGTTAAACTCGGAAGATTTGAAGTTAATCTTATTATCGAATGTTGTACTGTAGTTAAAAGAGAACTGCTCGTAAAAACGCTCCTTCCCCACCCTCTCCTTTCTCTTGAATGGATAAATCCTGTTAACGGTAAAGGTTATATTAGGGAGTGTTACAGCATAAGAGCTGTCTCTGGAATTCTGACTATGCAGGGCATTTACCGTAATGCTGAAAGGGGTACCCGCCCAGGTCTTTCCAAAAGAGATGGATGAACTTATCTGATTCTGCAGCGCGCTCTCTATTGTAGTGGAATTATAGGTGCTGTTCTTTGGGCTGGAGAAGTTGACGGAGGCTGTAAACTTTGTCCCTGGGTGGGCCTTAGCATCCATAGCGTGCGACCACTGCACAGAGAAGTTTGTACTCTTCATATAATCGGGAGAATTGCGCTCTCCTGTAATATCCACAGAGTAGTTCATTGCCACATTGCCGGAGTATTTGTAGCGCTTTGTATATCGGGAGTTTAGGCGTACTGCCCAGGAGCCTCTTGTATAAATGTCTCCTGTGGCAGCAAGGTCCCAATGCTCACCAAATACAAAATAGTAGCCCAAGTCTCTCATAAAGAAGCCTCTGGCTGTCTCCTCACCCCAAGATGGCATAAGAATTCCACTGCTTCTTCCACCGCTCATATTTGGCACAAAGCCAAAAGGAATTGCAAATGGCGTAGGCACATCCTCAACCACCACATAGGCTGGGCCAAAGACAATATTCTTCTTGCCGTTTGGCGTATTTACCATTCTGGCATTGGTATATTTAAGGTAAAAATGCGGGTGCTCGTAGTCGCAGGTTGTATATTTTCCGTCTGCCACATTAAAGGAGTTGTCCGGCATGCGCTTTATATGATTGCCGTGCATAAAGCCATCTCCCTCCTGCGTTATCATATTGGAAATCTTTGCTTTTCCCGATTTAAAATTATAATAGACGCTCTCCATTTCATAGGTAACGCCTGCTTTTGTCATAACAGGAGAGCCAATAATGGTTTTGCCTGTGGAGTCTGCGGGGTCTGGCAAGCCCTTTGCAAAGACGGTTCTGGTATCTACATTGTAGGCCATATACTCCGCCTTCATATCCATATCGTCGTACTTAACAGAGACATCTCCGTAATAGTAAATCATCTGCTTGCCCTCCTCCAGCACCTCCACAATAGAGTCTCTTGCGGTAGAGAAGACAGGCATATCTATAGAGCTCTTCTGCCTTATGGAATCCCTCCGCAAAGAGTCAAGCCTCTGCGCATCAAGTTGCAGCGAATCTGCCTTGAGGGAATCAAGCTGCAGAGAGTCTGCCTTTAGCGTATCGGGATGCAGAGAGTCTGCCTTGAGCGAATCCTGCTGCAAAAAATCCAATGCGCGTACCCCCGCCGCATTATTTGTGGCAGAGAGGGCAGCATAGCAGAATGCCAGGGATAAAAAGAGCAGTATTCTTCTCAATTGCATACTTTATTTAAAAATAAGACAAAAAATTCGCATCTTTGTAAGTCTGCAAATTTATACAAATTTTACAACAAATATGCCATCCGCAAAGATAATAGTAAGAGAACTGCTCACAACCATTGCCACAATGGCGCTCATCTGCGCCTTTATTTCCACAGCCTCTGCAGAGGAGGGCGCACAGAACAGCATAAAGATAAAGACCGTTGTGCTGGATGCGGGCCACGGCGGCAAAGATACCGGCGCAATAAGCAAAAACGGCGCAATAAAGGAGAAGGATATAACCCTCTCCGTGGCATTGAAGCTGGGCAAGATGATTAACTCCAATTATCCCGATGTTAAAGTTGTATATACAAGAAAACGGGACGAATATATAGAACTCTCCAAGCGTGCGGAGATTGCCAATCGCAACAAGGCAGACCTCTTCATCTCCATCCACGTAAACTCTCAGAAGGGAACAACTGCAACCGGCACAGAGACCTTTGTAATGGGAACGCACAAGAGCAGCTCCAACTTTGAGATATGCAAGCTGGAGAACTCCGTAATTGTGCTGGAGGAGGACTACCAGTCTAAATATGAGGGCTTTGACCCCAATTCTCCAGAATCCTACATAATCTTCTCCCTGCTTCAGAACACCCACCTGGAGCAGAGCCTCAAATTTGCTGCGTTAATCCAGGACAACTTCAAGTTGGGCCCAATAAAGGTAAACAGAGGAGTAAAACAGGGAGGATTGCTTGTGCTCTGGAAGACCACAATGCCTGCAGTGCTTACAGAGATTGGATTTATCTCCAACCCTGCAGAGAGCAACCAGCTTAGAAGAGATGCCGTGCAGAGCCAGATTGCGGCGCGCATCTTCAATGCCTTTGCAAAATACAAGACAGACTATGAGGGTGGCGCTCCAAAACTTATTCCCGATAATGAGATGCCTTCCCAAAGCGCAGAGCAGCAAGAGGCCGCAGTTGAGAGCGCAGAGCAGCAAGAGGCCACTGTTGCGAACGCAGAGTGGCAAGAGGCCACTGTTGCAAACGCAGATCGGCAAGAGGCCACTGTTGCAGAGAGTGCCGTACAGGATGAGCAGCCTGAAGCAAAGAGGCAGCCTGAAGCAAAGAGGCAGCCTGCAGCATCGGGAAAAGCCTACAGAATACAGATTCTCTCTGTTACAAAAGTGCTTCCTGCAGGGGCTCCGGACCTTAAAGGCAGAAGGGATGCATACTACATTTATGCCAATAAGGCCTACAAATATTGCATAGGCGAGTATGCCACGAGGGAGGCGGCGGCGGCAGATCTGCCAAAAATTAGGAAGCAATTCAGTGGAGCATTCATTATATTTGCAGAAAAATAGGGATTATGAGACTTAACAAAGCGCAACTGATAGGACTCTTTACAATAGTTGTTGTTCTTGCGTTATATGCAGTGATAACTTTTCTGAAGGATGAGAATCTCTTTAACGGCAAGAGCACATACTATATTATATATGAAGATGTGGATGGCCTTACAACAAGCAGTCCGGTATATATTAAAGGATTTAAGGTGGGCAGCATCTGGGATATAGAGTTTGACAACAAGAGCGGACTCTTTACGGTTCTTATAAAGGTAAAGAGCTCTTTTGAGATTCCGTCAAATTCCGTTGCCACTATTGCAGGCTCGGGGATATTGGGAGGAAAGCAGATTAATCTTGCCCTTGGAGACTCCAAGGTCTGCCTCTCCAGCAAAGATACAATTTGCGGCGGTTTTGAGATTGATGCCATAGCCTCCGTTATGAAGAATGCTGCGCCAATTGCAGGCAAAATGGATACCCTGCTCTCCTCTCTGAATTCTGTGGTTGGCAAGATGGACCGCATACTGGACGAGAATGCCCAGAGAGAGTTGCAGCAGAGCATCACCTCACTTAATGCATCAATGGCCAATATACGGAGCATAACTGCAACCCTTAAGAAGTCTGCGCCGGAGGTGGAGGAGATTCTCAAGAATGTAAAGCTGCTTACAGATAACCTGAATGTGGGAAGCCAAGACCTTAACCAGACACTGAAAAATGCCAACACCATTACCAAGGGACTTAGCGAGGCAGACCTTAAAGGCACAATAGAGGAGTTGAAGGGATTAATGGCAAAGATTCAGAATCCGGAGGGAACTTTGGGCAAACTTATGGAGACAGATACCCTTCACAACGCTCTAACTTCTATGTTGAACAGCATCAGCGATTTGGTTCAAAAAATAGAGGCCAACCCCAAAAAATACATAAAAATCTCCGTCTTTTAAACGCAAAAAAAATAACCTGCCCCAGAGATATCCCCAACCACACTTTTCTTTGCAATTAGTTGTTTTTCAATGCTTTACAATAGGTAAAAAATAATTTCATTGATTTTTAGCAAGTTGCAACTAATTACAAAAAAACAATAGTCGGCAAGATTTTTTTTCATTTTTTTTTGCACCAACTTTGTTCACAGTTATGCAAGAAAACTCTTCACATATTCAGGTATGGGAAAAATGTTTGAGCCTCATTCAAGAGGTCATTCCTCCAAGGAGTTTTGAGACTTGGTTTAAGCCAATCATCCCAATCTCCCTGGAAGGGACCACTCTTACCATTGAGGTGCCGTCGGACTTTTTCCGAGAGTATCTGGAGGAGCATTATCTGAAGTTCCTCGCAGGTGCCCTTAAGCGTACTATGGGTAACAATGCCAGACTGCTCTACAAAATCAGGATGGCTAAGGAGAAGAGCATTACAGTGCCCCAATCCAACAACGGGGCTCTCTCAAACAAGAGCATTCCATTCCCGCAGCCTTCAGGAGGAATAACCAATCCGTTCATTATTCCTGGCCTGAAGCAGCTTAAGATAGATCCGCAGCTTAACCCCAACTACAACTTCAATAATTTTATAGAGGGTGAGTGCAACAGGCTTGCCAGGGCAGCAGGTCTCTCCATTGCAGAGAAGCCGGGAAAGAACGCCTTCAACCCAATCCTCATTTATGGAGGTTCGGGTCTTGGAAAGACACACCTTGCGCAGGCAATAGGCATAGCAATAAAGGAGAGATATCCGGAGAAGATAGTGCTCTATGTAAGCGCCAACAGATTCCGTACTCAGTATATGGATGCCGTTGCAATAAAGAATAAGCTTACAGACTTCCTGCACTTCTATATGATGATGGATGTGCTCATTATAGACGATGTTCAGGAGTTTGCGGACAAGGTTGGCACACAGAATGCCTTCTTCCAGATATTCAACCAGTTGCAGCAGGATGGAAAGCAACTTATTCTCACCTCGGACAGGGCTCCTGTAGAGATGAAGGGGTTGGACAACCGTCTGCTCTCAAGGTTCAAATGGGGACTCTCCGCAGAGCTCTTCCCTCCTACCTTTGATACAAGAATGTCTATACTTAAGGACAAGAGCCTTAAGAACGGAATAGAGATAAAGGAGGAGATTCTCAAATACCTTGCAGAGAGGGTAACAGGCAATGTGAGAGAACTTGAGGGAACTCTTAACAACCTTATTGCACACTCCATCTATTGCAAGCAGGATATTACCATAGAGCTTGCGCAGAGGCTCATAGAGAGGGTTGTAAACTCCAGCAAGGAGGAGATAACAATAGATAAGATTCAGGTTACCGTCTGCAACTACTTTGGTCTAAGCCAGGATGCTCTTGCGCAAAAGACAAGAAAGAGAGAGATTGTTCAGGCCAGACAGATAGCAATGTACCTTGGCAGAACCCTTACAAAATCCTCTCTCTCATCCATAGGCGCCCAGATTGGAGGCAAAGACCACGCAACCGTTCTCCACGCCTGCAATACGGTACAGGACCTTATAGATATAGACAGAAACTTCAGACAGTCTGTAGCTGAAATCACAAGAGAACTGAAGCGCGAATAGCACCAATAGCGCCAACAGCACCAACAGTGCAAATAGCACCAACAGTGCAAATAGCGCCAACAGTGCAGATAGCACCATTGGCGCAATAACTACTCTCCCTTGATGCGCCTCATTGCATCAAGCGGGTCTGCAGCTCCAAATACGGCACTTCCTGCAACAAGTATATCTGCACCTGCAGCGCAGAGTTGAGCGGCATTCTGCACACCTACGCCGCCATCTACCTCTATAAGCGCTCCTGAGCCGCACTCCTGCAGCATCTGGCGGAGCCTCTTCACTTTGCTTACGGCATTTGGAATAAAGGACTGGCCGCCAAAGCCCGGATTAACAGACATTATCAGAAAGAAATCGGCATCAGACAGAACCTCTTTAAGGTTATCCACCGGAGTATGGGGATTTATTGCCACGCCGGCCTTCATTCCCTTGTCCTTAATGTGATAGATGGTGCGGTGAAGGTGGTTGCAAGCCTCGTAATGAACGCTAAGATACTCCACGCCACAAGCGGCAAAAGTATCTATATACCTGTCCGGGTCCACAATCATAAGGTGAGCGTCCAGAGGTTTGCGCGCCCTCTTGGCTATGGCCTTCACTACCGGAAATCCATAGGAGATATTGGGAACAAAGAGGCCATCCATTATATCCAGATGAAACCAGTCCGCAGCCCCCTCATTAACAAGTTCCACGCTCTTATCCAGCTCTCCGAAATTTGCGGAGAGCATGGATGGTGCCAATATAAGACTCATATCTAAAAAAAACTATTTTGTCTCCTCTGCCACAGTCTCAATTACATCCTGGAGCAGTTTGACAAATCTATCTACAGTTGCAAGCTCCAGCCTCTCGCCAGGCGCGTGTACAGAACGCAGGGTAGGACCAAAAGAGATCATATCAAGGTAAGGATACTTCTCCAGGAAGAGTCCGCACTCCAGACCTGCGTGTATTGCCCTTACAACAGGCTCCTGATTGAAGAGTCTCCTATATGAGGCCTCTGTAACCTTAAGGATTGGAGAATTGGTATTAGGATTCCAACCAGGATATTTGTCGTGGTGGGTTACCGTTGCTCCGGCAAGCGCAAAGCAGGCCTCCACCTGATTTGCCGCCATCTGACGCGCGCTGTTTACAGAGCTGCGCTGACTTGTGGCAACAACTATCACATTTCCCGGGAGCATCTTTACAGAGGCAAGGTTAGTGGAGGTCTCCACCAGACCCGGCATACTCTCGCTCATTGCAAGCACTCCGTGCGCAACTGCGTTAAGGGCATAAACCAGAAGCGCGGCGGTATCTCTGTTAACTGCTCTCTTAGGAGAACCCACAATCTTGCCGCTCTTCATATCCTTAACTCCAACCTCTCCCATAAAGCCGTTGATTGCAGGGTCCGAAATGGCATACTCAGCCTTAACTGCTGCAATAAACTCGGTAAACATCTTTACAACACTCCTCTTTGCCCTTACAGGGAAGCCAACCACAGCGTAGGCATTGCGGGCAATGGCATTAACCTTGTTTCCTCCATCAATCTCGTAGAGCTCCACATCATATTTTGCATAGAGCATATAGAGGAAGCGAGCCAGAATCCTTACCGCATTGGCCCTATTCTTATCTATATCATCGCCACTGTGTCCGCCCTGGCAGCCATCTATCCTAAACTCGCATTTTATATAATCGGGAGTAGCAGGCTCTGTGGTATATTTGAATTTTGCAGTTGTATCTATTCCGCCGGCGCAACCTATAAAGAGCTGCCCGTCATCCTCGGAATCCAGGTTAATGAGGGTCTTGCCGCTAAAGAAGCCCTCCTTGAGCCCGTTAGCCCCATCCATTCCGGTCTCCTCAGATTTTGTAAAGAGAGCCTCCAGTTTGCCGTGCTTAAGCTCCTTATCTATAAGGGCAGCCATCTGCGCAGCCATTCCAATGCCGCAATCTGCGCCAAGGGTAGTATCGGGAGCAATCATCCAGCCATCCTTAATAATATATTTTATAGGGTCTTTGGCAAAGTCGTGCTCCACGCCGGGGTTCTTCTCGCACACCATATCGGAGTGGCTCTGAAGCACAATTGTATCTGCCCCCTCGTAGCCTGGAGTTGCCGGTGCCTCTATAAGCACATTGCCAACCTCGTCCACTTTGCTCTTAAGAGAGTGCTCCTCTGCCCATTTGCACAAATATGCTATTATCTGCTCTTCTTTGCCGCTCTCGCGCGGAATCTTTGTAATCTCCTCAAAGATTTCCAATACTTTCTCCTGTTTCATATCTCTTCAAAAATTATTTCTCAAATTATTCTTCAAATATAGCGTAATTATCTCATTTTTCAATTATAAACCTCACCTCTTTAAAGGCATAGGCCTTAATTGTACCATCTCTCTGTTCCAGAAGCAGATTGGCAGCATCATCTATGCCTGCAATTCTTGCCTCAATTACCTTGCCAGTGCACTCTACTGCAGACTGCGAGAGGGTAACCGGAGAGAGCCTGCGGTTGCGCATCTCCTGCTGCGAGAGGCCGCGGACAACCTCGCCCTCCGCAAGCTCCTCAAAGAGATGCCAGCCGTTGCGCCTGTAGAGATGCTCAAAATACTCCTGCTCAATTGCCGCCAGATTGCCTGCCTCCAGCCTCTGATAGAGCTCATAGATGCAGAGAAGCACCCGCTCCTGCTCCACCTTTATATCGTACCTCTCCTGCCCGCTCTCTAGCAGCAGAGAGGTTGGATTAACCGTACTTGCAGGGTCAAACTGCACCTGATTTATATTTATGCCTATGCCCGCAATGCAGTATCCCACGCGGGGCCCCTCTTCTCCCGATGCCTCTCCTCCCGATGCCAGCGAGTTCTCCAGCAGCATACCGCAAATTTTGCCGTTGCCCACATAGACATCGTTCGGCCACTTTATCTCTGCAGAGATGTTGTGATAGCGCTCCAGATAGTTGCAGACCCCAAGGGCGCAGACCTGCGAGAGAGCAAATTGCTTTACTGCGGGGAGATTATGCGGACGCAGAAGGATTGTGAAGGCAAGATTGCAGCCGGGCTCCCCCACCCATCTGTTTCCGCGCTGTCCCTTGCCTGCAGACTGATATTCTGCAGCCCAAACGCGCCACTGCGGAATATCGGGATTAGCTAACAACTCTCTTGCTGCCAAGGAGTTTGTAGAGTCTATCTCTTTAAGCCAAATTAAATCAATATTTCTCATTATTAAATTTAGCACTATATTTGTAGTCTTTTGCAAAGATAATAATGAAATCTGATATGACTGAAAAGAAAAGCACAGCCGCAGCCGCAGCAAAGGGCGCGGAGAAGATAGCTGCCAGGAAGGCAAAAAAGGCTGCCAAAGCGGCAGACCCAGAGAGAATAGCAAAAAAGGAGGCGCTTGCACGCTCCAAAAAGAAGGCCACAAAGAGAAATGCAGATAAGATAGCAGAGGCAAATGCCGCAGAGGCGGCTGCTGCAAAGGGCGGAAAGGCCGCAAAGGCGCTTACCCAGGCAGAGCAGACCGCACTGGAGATAAAGACCATTGTGCAGGCTGCAGAGGATAAGAAGGCCAAAAGAATTGTCTCTATGGACCTTAGGGGCATTGGCACCAGCATTTGCGACTACTTTGTAATATGCAACGCAGACTCTACCACAAATGTGCTTGCAATAGCAGACAACATAGAGGACGAGCTTATTGTTAAATGTAAACGCCAGGTGCTCCGCAGTCAGGGAAAAGAGAATGCCTTCTGGATTATTCTGGATTTTGGAGATATAGTAGTGCATATCTTCCAGACAGAGTACAGAGAGTTCTACAGGCTTGAGGATCTTTGGGCAGATGCGGCTATTACAGAGTATCAGAACGACGAAGAGTAAGGAAAATGAAGAACAGCAACAAATTACAACCCAAAAGATTTAGTTTTGTATGGATATACGTACCCCTCTTGGCGGTACTCCTCTATGCATACGCCGGATATAATGGAGGCGATCCTCTAGAGACAAGCTGGGAGCGCGTAGAAGAGGAGTATATCCCGCAAGGGGATGTGCAGGAGATTGTGGAGATAACCAACCAAAACAGGTCTGAAGTTACAATCCGCAGAGACAGTCTCTACAAATACTCCAAAATCTTTAACGAGAGAATTCCAAAACACGCGCCGCACTTCTATTTTAACGTAGATCCGGAGAGCGGATGGGAGAAGATTTCGGAGGCAAGAAAGAGTCTCCCCGCAGAGCAGCGCTTTAACATAATAAGAGAAGAGCGCACCAACTATGCCGGAAGGATTCTGGAGTGGCTCTTTCTCCCGATAATGCTGCTGCTAATGTGGTTCCTCCTCTTCCGCAATGTTGCAAAGGGTGCAGGCGGCGGTGGCGGCGGAATATTCAACGTTGGCAAATCGCAGGCGCAGATATACGACAAAGACAACAAGACCAAAGTTACATTCAAGGATGTTGCCGGCCTCTCAGAGGCAAAGGTAGAGGTTATGGAGATTGTGGATTTTCTGCGCAACCCCAAGAAATATACGGCGCTTGGAGGAAAGATTCCTAAGGGAGCCCTGCTGGTAGGCCCTCCGGGAACCGGAAAGACACTGCTTGCCAAAGCGGTGGCGGGAGAGGCAGATGTTCCATTCTTCTCCATCTCCGGCTCCGACTTTGTGGAGATGTTTGTGGGAGTGGGCGCCTCCAGAGTACGCGACCTCTTCAAGCAGGCAAAGGAGAAGGCCCCTTGTATTGTCTTCATAGATGAGATAGATGCAGTTGGCCGCGCCAGAGGCAAGAATGTGGGCTTCAGCTCCAACGACGAGAGGGAGAACACCCTCAACCAGCTCCTTACAGAGATGGATGGCTTTGGCACCAACTCCGGAGTAATCTGCCTTGCGGCAACAAACAGGGCAGACATTCTTGACAAGGCTCTTATGAGAGCCGGCCGATTCGACCGTCAGATAAATGTGGACCTTCCGGAGCTTAAAGAGAGGGAGGAGATATTTGAAGTGCACCTCAAGGGGCTCAAACTCTCCAAAGACCTGGATAAAGAGATGCTTGCAAAGCAGACTCCGGGCTTCTCCGGAGCAGATATAGCAAATGTCTGCAACGAGGCTGCCCTCATAGCGGCACGCAAGAACAAAGAGAGCGTGGAGAAATCGGACTTTATGGATGCCATAGACAGAATTGTGGGCGGCTTGGAGAAACGCAGCAAAATAATAACCCCGCAGGAGAAGCGCACCATAGCCTTCCACGAGGCCGGTCACGCAACAGTAAGCTGGTTGCTGCCAAATGCCAACCCTCTGCTTAAGGTTACAATAATCCCAAGAGGCAATGCCCTTGGAGCAGCCTGGTACGTACCTGAGGAGAAGCAGCTCCACACCACAGAGCAGATGATGGAGGAGATGGCTGCCACAATGGGAGGCCGTGCTGCAGAGGAGATTATAAACGGAACCATCTCCTCCGGCGCTCTTAGCGACCTTGAGAAGGTAACCAAGCAGGCCTATGCAATGGTAAGTTACTTTGGAATGAGCGAGAAGGTTGGGCATCTCTCCTTCTATGACTCTCATCCCGATGGCTACAACTTTAACAAGCCTTACTCCGAGAAGACTGCAGAGCTCATAGACTCAGAGGCCAAAAAGCTTATTGAGCAGGCGCACAAAATGGCGCACGAGATACTTGAGCAGAACAAGAGCGGCTTCACAGAGCTGGCAGAACTGCTCTTGAACAAAGAGGTTATCTTTGCCGACGACCTTGAGAAGATTTTCGGCCCACGCAAAAAACAGGAGCAGCCAGCAGAGGCAGCAGCGACTACAGAGGCAGCAGCACCTGCAGAGGCAGCAGCGCCTGCAGAGGGAGCAGCGCCTGCAGAGCTCTCCAATAATGAGAAGGCAGAATGAAAGAGGTTATTGTTAGGAGCATCAGCGGACTCCTCTTCATAGTAATTATGGTAGCGGCACTCCTTGGAGGAGTGCTGTGGTACAGCCTGCTCTTTGGCGCAATAATGGTTATTATGATGTTGGAATATTTCAGGATTACCATCCCTAAGGGAGCCCTCAAGTGGCAGAAGGGGGCCTCGCTTACTGTGGCAATTACGCTCTTTGCAGCAGTGCTGCTTACGGGATACGGCATTCTGGAGGCAAAATATCTGCTCATTCCGGCACTAATGCCCCTCCTTATCTTTATAGGCAACCTCTACACAAAGAGTTTCAACAGGCACACCTTTACAGAGCAGGGCGCAAGGGAGCCAAACGGATATGAGAACTTTCCGGCAACACTGGGGGCGCTGCTCTACATTGCGCTGCCGGTCTCGCTCTTCTCTATGGCAGCACTCTTCCCGATGGATACACTCTTTCCTATGGAGGCACTCTTCCCTATGGAGGCACTCTTCCCTATGGAGGCGCCTGTAGAGTTTCGCGGAGGCATCTTGCTGGGTTTCTTTATAATATTGTGGGCATCGGATGTGGGAGCATACTGCTTCGGGTGCACAATGGGCAGAATGGGACCAAGGTTATTCCCCTCTGTTTCACCAAAAAAATCTTGGATCGGGAGTATAGGAGGAACAGCCTGCGCAATTGGAGCGGCAGCTCTAATTCACTCATTTACAGAACTCTTCCCCTTTTCATTAGCAGATTCTCTAATAATTGGTGCAATTATAAGCATTGGCGGAGGTTTTGGAGATTTGGTAGAATCTCAATTAAAGCGTAATTTTGGGGTCAAAGATTCCGGCTCAATTATGCCCGGACACGGGGGTATGCTGGACAGATTTGACGGAGCGCTCATAGGGTTTCCTATGGCCATAATTTATTTGGAATTTTTCCTTAAATAAAACTATATGAAGATACATAAAGAGGGATACGGTATAATTGGCAAGGCATTCGCAATCTTTGCTGTGATTGCAATAATTCTCTATTTCGTTCTGAAATGGGGCCTTGCTTTCCAGATTTGCGCTGCCGTATGCCTTGTGCTCTTCCTGCTTGTGGTCAACTTCTTCAGAAGTCCCAAGAGGATGACGGTAATGGACGACAATCTGGTAATTGCGGCCGCAGACGGCAAGGTTGTGGCAATTAAAGAGGCATACGAGGATGAGTATCTCAAATGCAACTGCATTCAGGTCTCTGTCTTTATGAGCATCTTCAATGTGCACGTGAATTACTTTCCAATATCGGGAAGAGTAATCTACAGCAAATATCACGAGGGGCACTACATTGTTGCCAACCACCCCAAGGCTTCGGAGAAGAATGAGCATACCACAATTGTGGTAGAGTCGCACAAAGGCAGCAAAGTACTCTTCCGCCAGATTGCGGGTTATATTGCCAGAAGGGTTGTCTGCTATGCAGAGGATGGCATGGAGGCTACCCAAGGCCAGGAGGTGGGCTTTATTAAGTTTGGCTCCCGAATAGATTTCTTTCTCCCTTCAGATGCCCGCATAATGGTTAAGAAGGGGCAGAATGTGCGCGCTTGCGAGACTGTAATTGCAAAAATATCATAATAAATAATTTAACTAAGAATGGAAATAAAGAGAACAGATGTAGATGAGCTCAATTTCAGGCTCAATCTGCAGATTGTAAAAGAGGATTACGCAGACAAGAAGAAGAAGATGCTTAACGACTACCGCCGCAAGGCGGAGCTGAAGGGTTTCCGCCCTGGTATGGCACCTATGTCACTCATTGAGAAGATGCACGGCACACAGGCTTTGGTAGAGTCTGTAAACAGCATTATCTCCGAGTCACTCAACAACTATATTCAGGAGAACAATCTCCATATTCTTGGCGAGCCGCTCCCTAACGAGGAACTTCAGCAGAAGATAGATTGGGCAAAGGATGAGACCTTTGAGTTTGTATTTGATTGCGCGCTCTCTCCTGAGGTGAAGTTAGAGTTGAGCAAGAAGAATAAGATTACCACATACAAGGTGGAGATCTCCCAGGAGGCAAAGAAGAACTACAGAAGCAACCTTCTGCGTCAGTTCGGCAAATTGGAGCCTACAGATGTTGTCTCAGATGAGGACTTCATTATTGCAGACTTTATCCAGAACGGAGAGGTTAAGGCAGCAGGTTCTTATGTTACCCTTAAGACCATTGCAGACGAGCAGGTTAAGAGTCTCTTCATTGGCAAGAAGGTGGGCGACAAGTTTACCGTTAATGTAAACGAGGCCTTCACCAACGAGACAGACAGGGCTGCTATGCTTAAGGTAAAGAAAGAGGAGCTTGCCTCTTTGGACCCTGTTTTCGAGGTTGAGATTAAGGAGATTAAGACCATTAAGGAGGCAGAGCTTTCACAGGAGCTCTACGACAGGATATTTGGCAAGGATAAGGTTACAGACGAGGCCGGCTTTGATGCAAAGATAGAGGAGCGCATTGCTGCAGAGTATCAGAGAGAGGCAGATTTCCGCTTTATGCTTGATGCCAAGGAGTACCTTCTTAAGAAGACAGACATTAAGGTTCCTGAGGAGTTTATGAAGAGATGGCTCTTTACCATTAACGAGGGCAAGTTTACAATGGAACAGATAGAGAAGGAGTTCCCTCTCTTCCTTAAGGATTTCCGTTGGCAGCTTATCCGCCAGTACATTATGAAGGAGCAGAAGATGGAGATTAAGAGAGAGGACCTTCTTGCAGAGGCAAAGAAGATTGCATCTTACCAGTTTGCAATGTACGGTCTTAACGATGTTCCTGAGGAGCAGCTTACAAGCTATGCGGAGTCTCTTCTTGCAAATGAGCAGGAGGGCCGCAGGGTTTACGAAAAGAGAGAGGAGGATATGGTTCTCGACTATGTTAAGGAGACAGTTACCCTTGCAGAGAAGAGCGTAACCATAGAGGAACTTCAGAATATGAACAACTAGAGATAATATGGCAACAGAATTTGAAAAATACGCCATCAAGCATTTGGGCATAAGCTCAACTGCACTTGGCAGATATACCTCATTTACAAACGCATACATCAATCCCTCCATCATAGAGGAGCGACAGATGAATGTTGCGGTTATGGATGTCTTCTCCCGTCTTATGATGGACAGGATAATCTTTCTTGGCGTACCTATTTCAGACGATGTTGCCAATATTATTCAGGCTCAGCTACTCTTCCTGGACTCTACAGATTCCACTGCAGATATCCAGCTCTATATCAACTCGCCGGGCGGCGGTGTATATGCCGGTCTTGGCATCTATGATACAATGCAGCTTGTAAACTCAGACGTTGCAACCATCTGCACAGGTATGGCCGCCTCAATGGCATCCGTGCTCCTCTGCGCAGGTGCCAAAGGCAAACGCAGCGCTCTCCCCCACTCAAGGGTAATGATTCACCAGCCTATGGGAGGAGCAGAGGGTCAGGCTTCTGATATAGAGATTACTGCCAGAGAGATTCTCAAACTCAAACAAGAACTCTATCACATCATCTCGCATCACTCCGGCAAGAGCATCAAGCAGATTGAGAAGGATGCAGATAGAGATTACTGGATGACATCTCAAGAGGCTATGTCCTACGGTATGATAGATGAGATTCTCTCAAAGTCCAAAAAATAGTGCCATGGCTAAAAAGAGCGAAGAGAATTATTGTTATGTATGCGGAAGGCCCGGCTCCCAGGTAACCTTGCTGGGGGCTGGTCCTTTTGGCTATATCTGCACAGATTGCGCAAACCAGCTTAGAGAGATAACCGACGCGCTGGACAATTCTGCAAAGAAAAGCGCCTTGGAGAGTGCGGCAGCAGAGTCGGCCAAGGGCTTCACCCTCCTTAAGCCAAAGGAGATAACAGCCTTTCTGGACCAATATGTTATTGGCCAGGACGACGCCAAGAAATATATCTCCGTAGCGGTCTATAACCACTACAAACGCATAATGGCTACAACGGGCAGCACTGCCCCTGCCGGCACCCCGGCCGGCGCCCCGGCCGCTGCAGGCAGCATCCCCCCTCCCAGCGCCTATGCCCCATCTGGCAGCATTGCTCCTGCCGGCAGCATCCCAGCTGCAGGCACAGCTTCCCCTGCTGGCGCTCCTGCCGCTGCAGGCAACT
>SAMEA3663025__coassemble_724_pt1 | contig 19120 bp, 19 predicted proteins | sample SAMEA3663025__metabat2_high_PE_020 | metagenome-assembled genome bin SAMEA3663025 (sample SAMEA3663025) | pig gut metagenome | biome: pig gut; feature: pig-associated habitat; material: faeces | place: France | collected 2012
CCGGAGCGCTGCGGCGGAGAAGTTGACCGGCCATGGCGCTACAGCGGAGGTGCTGACCGAGGAGTTGCAGCGGAGAAGCTGGCCGGGGCGCTGCGGCGGAGCTGCTGACCAGCCAGGGCGCCTTTGCTGGGCATCTGCTGGCAGAGGCGCTACAGCGAAGATCCATCGGGAAAACAATGCTGGCAGGGGCGCCGATGCGGAGAGCCATCGGGAATAAACTGCTGGCAAGGAAGAGAGCACCATCGGGAAGAATCCTATCTAACCAATGGTGTGCAATTATTGCTTCTTTGTTGTATCTTTGCAGGCAAGAGGCAATAGGCAAGGCCTGCAGAGCCTGAAAATACTCGTGTACGCAGAAGTGCCTGCAGTGCCTGGAGATACAGGTGTGCGCAGAAGTGCCTGCAGTGCCTGGAAAGACTGCAAGGGAGCGAAAGCCTTTGGCTGAGAGTTGTGGCGCATCTGTTTTGCGTGCAACAAATGAATTTGGAATGGGAAGAATGAAGTCAGAAATATTAAATGAGAATCCGGAACAGGTAACCTCCACGAAGGAGCGCCTTGTTAAGTGCGTAAAGGAGGTTTTGCCCTCCACTACAAAGACCTGCATCTGGTTGTTGAAGATTACTCTTGGAGTCTCTGTACTCATCCTATTTATGAGATACTTTAAGATTCTGCCTTGGTTATCTGCAACGCTGGGTCCTCTCTTCAATCATTTTGGGCTGCCTGGTGAGGCGGCGCTGGCTTATGTCTCCGGCTATTTTGTAAATATGTATGCAATGCTTGCCATTGCTGGTTCTATGGATTTAACGGCAAGGGCCATTACTATTCTCGGAGTAATGTCTCTCTGCTCCCATAATATGATTACAGAGACAGCCGTGCAGGGTAAAACAGGCGCTAATCCGGTGCGGGTTGTAATCACCAGAACTCTGGCCGGTTTTGTATTAGCCTTTGTTCTTAATCTTATTCTGCCTCTCTCCCAGAGCGATATTGCAATGCTGGGCGGGGCCTTTGAGAAGAGCGAGGCAGCCGTGGCGAGCGTGGCCGAAGCACCTGCTACCGTGGCAAGCATAACCGAGGCACCAGAAGCACCTGCCGCCGTGCAGCCGCTCTTTAAGGAGTTGGCGGTTGAGTGGTGCTACTCTACGCTCTCTATTCTTGTTAAGATGACGCTGCTTATCTATTCACTTGCAATACTTCAGCGGATACTCTCAGAGTTTGGTGTGATAAGGTGGGTCTCAAAGTTTCTCAAGCCGCTGCTGCTGCTCTTTGGGCTGCCTGCAAGATGCTCTTTCCTCTGGATTATTGCCAACATTCTGGGAATTGCCTATGGCGGTGCGGTAATGATGGAGGAGGTGCGTGCAGGAAAGCTGAGCCTTAGAGACATCAAACTTGTAAATCAGCATATAGGAATATCTCACAGCAACCTTGAAGACCTTACGCTGGTTGCCTCAATAGGCGGTATTTGGTGGGTTATGCTTTTGTCCCGATGGGCGGGCTCATTTATACTTGTTTGGGGATACAGAGCGGAGATGGCAATAAGGAAAAAATTATTAACTTTGCAGACTAAAACTACCTTGTAAAAGTGGATAGAGTAAAATGTCTCATAATAGGCAGCGGACCTGCAGGTTACACAGCTGCCATATATGCTTCCAGAGCCAATTTGGCCCCTCTTCTTTTTGAGGGCATGCAACCTGGCGGACAGCTGACTACAACAACAACCATTGAAAATTTTCCGGGATACCCAAATGGCATAGATGCCACAGAGATGATGGGTAAGATGAGAGAGCAGGCCATAAACCTTGGCGCCGATGTGCGTTACGGCACCGTTACAGAGTGCAATCTTCAGGAGAGACCCTTCAAAGTTGTGGTGGATGGCGACAAAGAGTTTCTGGCAGAGTCGCTCATCATAGCAACAGGCGCCTCCGCAAAATATCTTGGTCTGCCAAGCGAGGAGAAGTTTAAGGGTATGGGCGTCTCCGCCTGCGCAACCTGCGACGGATTCTTCTACAGAAAGAAGGTTGTGGCCGTTGTCGGCGGTGGAGATACAGCCTGCGAAGAGGCAACCTACCTTGCATCGCTCTGCAGCAAGGTCTATCTTATTGTAAGAAGAGACCAGCTGAGGGCATCTGTTGCAATGAGGGAGAGAGTAACCTCCAACCCAAAGATAGAGATTCTTTGGAACACCAACACAAAGGAGGTGCTTGGAGACTCCAACGGAGTTACCGGAATAGTTGTGGAGAACAACAAAGGCGGCGAGCAGAGGGAGATTGCACTTGAGGGATTCTTCCTTGCAATAGGTCACCATCCCAATTCCGAACTCTTTGCAAAATATCTGAAGCTGGACAAAGAGGGCTATATAAAAACAGAGGAGAACTCCTCTGCGACCAATATCCCCGGAGTCTTTGCTGCCGGAGATGTGATGGATCCAAAATACAGACAGGCCATTGTTGCAGCTGCCAGCGGATGCAAGGCTGCTATGGATGCCGAGAAATTTTTGGCATATAATTCGCTAAAGGCAGAGTGAAAAGAAGGCAGAGAAAAAGAAGGCAGAGAAAAAAAGACTAGAGATGAAAAAGACCCTACTGATAGTTGCAGGCATTGCAATGCTGCTAACCTCCTACTCCTGTAAGAACTACTATGAGTCCCTTATGCAGAGTCCCGATCCGCAATATAGGATGAAGGGAGCATTTGACTACTACTACAAAGGAAAATTCAAAAAGGCGGCAGACCTCTTTGAGGGACTGATACTTCCATATCAGGGAACTCCGCAAGAGGATACCGTGCAGTATTTTACAGCCCTTTGCAACTACAAATTTGGTGACTACCAGACTGCCGAGAGCGGTTTTGAAAAATTTGTGGAGGTCTTTCCAAGAAGCCCCTTCACAGAGGATGCTCGCTATCTGAGAATCAAATGCCTCTACGAGGCCACATACAGATATGAACTTGACCAGGTACCTACCCACAAGGCAATGGTGCTGATTAATGAGTTCATATTGGACAATCCGGAGAGCCCATACAACAATATCTTTGAGGGCTATCTGGCAGACCTTCAGGAGAGACTGTACAAGAAGAGTTTTGAGTCTGCAAAACTCTACTACAACATAGAGGATTACAAGGCGGCTCACTACGCCCTCAAAAATGTACTGAAAGAGGATGCCGACAATATCTACAGGGAGGAGATAATGTACTACACCGTTATGGCCGCCTACAAATATGCATATAACAGCGTCCCTGCAAAACAGAAAGAGCGTTACCTTGTCTTCATAGACGACTACTACACCTTTATGGGCGAATTTCCGGAATCCACTCACGCAAGGGAGCTCAACAACCTATACAAGAAGACACAGAAACTTGATTATATAAAACAAACAAATAATGGAAATGGAGAACAAGATTAACAAACAGGTTCCAACTAACACCATCACAAGAGATCTCTCGGAGATTGCTAAAGAGACCGGCAATGTGTATGAGGCTACAGTAATCATTGCCAAGAGGGCAAATCAGATTGCAAGCGAGGTTAAGCAGGAACTCAGTTCCAAATTGGAGGAGTTCTCAAGTTACGCAGATACCCTAGAGGAGACATTTGAAAATAAAGAACAGATAGAGATCTCCAAATACTACGAGAAGCTTCCAAAGCCAACTTTGATTGCAACAGACGAGTATCTCAACCACGAGATTTACTTCAGAAAGATTGAGGGCTGATTCCAAATTGCTCTATGCTGAAGCACCTCTCTATAGAGAACTACCTGCTTATCGGCTCCCTGGAGCTTGATTTCCCCAAGGGCCTGATAATCATTACCGGCGAGACTGGCGCCGGTAAATCTGTTTTATTGGGTGCACTCCAGCTGCTGCTTGGAGGCAAGGCAGAATCGGGAATGATAAAGGAGAGGGATAAGAACTGTATTGTTGAGGGTCTCTTCCAGTTTGAGATGCCTATAGAGGTAAAATGGCAGGATGGCAGCGCAACGCAGGAGAGCGAACTTATAATAAGAAGGGTCCTCTCCGCCTCCGGAAGAAGCAGGGCATTTGTAAATGACGAGCCCGCCACACAGCAGATGCTCTTGGAATTATCCGGCAAAATGGTGGATGTGCATACCCAGCATCAGCAGTTGCTGCTTGGCAATGAGGCGTTTCAGATGAGCATTCTGGATAACTTTGCAGGCTCAGTGCAGCTTTTGGAGCAATACCGCGCGCTGCACAACAGCTATAAAAATGCGCTGCAAAGGCTTAAGGAGGCAGAATCAAAGGCCCGTAACTCCATAAGCGAGAATGAGTACAAATCCTTTGTGCTGGAGAGATTGATTGAGGCAAACCTTCAGGAGGGAGAGCTTGCCGCAATTGAACAGGAGCAGAAGGAACTTGCCAACGCAGAGGAGATTAAGAGCGCTCTCTACAGGGCGGCATCTCTTATGGAGAGCGAAGAGTTCTCCATAAACCGCAACTTGCGTGAGGCCGCAGCGGGCATCTCAAAGTTAACCGGGTATATCCCTGCGCTGGGCCAGTTGGCAGAGCGCATAGAGAGCTGCAGAATAGAGTGCAAGGATATTGCAGAGGAGCTGGAATCCAATGCAGAGAGGGTGGAGATAAACCCTCAGCGCTTGGAGGCTGTGGAGGAGCGGATAGGCCAGATTTACGACCTTCTGCACAAATATGACTGCTCCGGAGAGGCTCAACTTATTGCATACAGGGAGGAGTTGCGCAGCCAATTGGCAGAGAGAGAGGCCGGAGAGGAGGAGATAGCCCGTATGCGTCTGGAGGCTGAAGAGCTAAGTAAAGCAGAGCGCCAGAAGGCCAAAGAACTTGGAGAGGCAAGGCAAAAGGCTATAAATAGGCTCTCAGAAGAGCTGCAGGCTATGATAAGGGGCTTAGGAATGCCAAAGGCTCTCTTCCAGGCAAAACTCAGTGCGCTGGCAGAGCTTGGCGAGAATGGCGGAGAGAGCATAGCATTTCTCTTCTCTGCAAATGGCAGCCCTGCACTGGGTGCGCTGGCAAAGGTAGCATCGGGAGGAGAATTATCCCGAATAATGCTCTGCCTTAAGGCGTTGCTTGCGCAATACACCGGAATGCCTACGCTAATCTTTGATGAGATAGATACCGGAGTCTCCGGCAGTGTGGCAGAGAAGATGGGCAGAATGATAGACCGTATGGGGCAGATGATGCAGGTGATTGCCATTACCCACCTTCCCCAGATTGCATCTAAGGGAGAGATGCACCTTCTTGTCTATAAGGAGAATCTTCCCGATGGTGCAAAGACCGGCATACGCACCCTCAAGAGTGAGGAGCGAGTGCTGGAGATTGCAAGGATGCTAAGCGGAGAAGAACTTACTCCTGCAGCAATAGAGAATGCCAAGGAACTGCTTGGCACAAAGCAGACTAAAGAGATTGATGACAATAAACAAACTATTTAAAACTTATGCGATTAATTATTCAGGACTCTTATGCTCAGCTCTCCAAATGGGCGGCAGCATACATTGTAAAGAGAATTAACGAGTTTAACCCAACCGAAGACAAGCCCTTTGTATTGGGACTTCCAACCGGTTCTACACCTCTTGGAACCTACAGAGAACTTATCAACTTCTACAACGAGAAGAAGGTCTCCTTCAAAAACGTAGTAACTTTTAATATGGATGAGTATGTAGGTATTCCTGAGGACCATCCGGAGAGTTACCACTCATTTATGTGGAACAACTTCTTCAGCCACATAGATATACGCAAAGAGAATGTAAATATTCTCAACGGCAATGCTACAGACATTAAAGAGGAGTGCCAGAACTACGAGAACAAAATCAAATCTTACGGCGGCATCAAACTCTTTATGGGAGGTATAGGTCCCGATGGTCACATTGCATTCAATGAGCCGGGTTCGTCACTCACATCAAGAACAAGAATAAAAGACCTTACTACAGATACCATCATAGCCAACTCAAGATTCTTCAACAACGATATCAATCTTGTGCCTAAAAAGGCCCTCACAGTGGGAGTCGGCACAATTATGGATGCAGAAGAGGTTCTTATCCTTGTTAATGGCCACAACAAGGCACGCGCGCTTGCGCAGGCAGTAGAGGGCTCTGTAAGTCATATGTGGACAATAAGCATACTTCAGATGCATCAGAAGGGAATCATAGTATGCGACGATGCCTCAACTATAGAACTTAAGGTTGGCACAGTAAATTACTTCAAGGATATAGAGAAGGAGAATCTCAACCCTCTTACACTTATCTGACAAACAGAATATCCCTAAGGGATAGAGTATAAAAAAGAGACCTGCCCGTAAGGAGCAGGTCTCTTTTATATTGTATGACTGAAAATTAATTTGCCGGCTGCTGTTGCTGCTGCGGGAGCTTCTTATCAAGCGGAATAGAGAGCTCTCTCTTCACATCATCCGAAATGCTCTTTGCATTGGCGTCATCCACATAGATTACTGCACCTGCAGAGAGATCTATAACATAGGTATAACCTCCAGCCTTTGCAACCTTTGTGATAGCCTCGTTAGCCTTCTTGTAGATAGGCGCATAATATTTCTGCTGCTCCATCTGGAAGGTCTGCTGAGCATTCTGCTGGAACTGCTCAAGTCTTGTCTGCATATCCTGCAACTCCTTCTGCTTTGACTCAAGAACCGCAGCTGTCCAGGTTGCAGACTTCTGCTGATAAGTCTCATACTTGGTCTGGAACTCCTTCTGCATATCCTGCATCTGGTCTGAGAGCTCCTTACCATACTTCTCCAGCTTAACATTTGCCGAGTCCATCTCAGGCATAAGTGCTACAATCTCCTGACTGTTGATGTGTGCAAGTTTCACCTGAGCAAAAGAGCTTGTTGAAACAAAAAGAAAGAGCACTGTCAAAAATTTAATAGTTGTCTTCATTATCTTTAAAAATTTTGTTCTCTTTAGGACTATAGTGTGCAAATTTAGTCAAAAAAATCCATTTACAACACTTTGATTACCTCCTGGCTAAGGTCATACTGCGAATTTGTATAAATAACACCACTCTGAGATGCAATATCTACAATCATCATATAACCGCCGCTCTTTGCAACCTTCTCTATTGCAGCCTGCACTCTCTCTTTAATTGGAGAGAGCAGCTCCTGGCTCTTCTTCTGCATAATGCCATTCTCACCAAAATAGCTCTCCTGAAGCTTCTTGGCTGCCTCCTCCTTGCTTATTATCTCATTCTCCTTCTGAGCTCTTACAACCTGCGACATTGTACCCTTATTTGCCTGATAGGCATTATACAGCTTCTCGATTGCCGCAAACTCATTCTCAACCTTGGTTCTGTAGCCCTTCTCAAGGCTCTCCAATTGAGACTTTGCGCTGTTATACTCCGGAATGGAGGCTAAAATCTTCTCTGTATCCAAGAAACCAACCCTCTGCGCATTCAACTGAACTGCAAAGAGAAACGCGGCTGCTATAAATAAAAACCTCTTCATACTCAAAAATTTTAAATTTGTTATTAGAACTGCTGACCAATAAGGAAGTGGAACTGGCTTCCGCTCTTCTTGAGCCCTTCATTAGGCACGGAGTCAAATCCATAACCCCAATCTATACCAAGCATACCTACAATAGGCAACTGGATTCTGAGACCAACACCAAGAGACCTCTTTATGTCAAAAGGATTAAACTTGTTGATATCGGACCACGCATTACCGCCCTCAAAGAAGAGCATACCGTAAATTGTAGACTGCGGCTGCATTACAAGCGGGTATCTCAACTCCATTGTAAACTTGTCGTAAACGTGTCCCGCATAGGCATTGTTCTCAATTGGAGTAAGAGAGTTGTTAGGATATCCTCTCAAACCAATAATATCCGAACCGTATGTGGTATAGCCGCTCATACCGTCACCACCAAGAATAAAGCCCTCAAAAGGCGAGTAACCAAGTTTCTTGTCATAGTAACCCAGATATCCAAAGTATGCGGAAGTTCTGAGGACAAGGTCTCCCACCAATCTTGTATAAGTAGTTCCGGAGAAGGTCCACTTGTGGAACTCTATCCACTTATATTTCTCATTATCCGGCATATTCTTATAATCCGTATTCTTTGAACGGAAGAGCGAATATGGCGGTGTAAGCTGGAGCGAGAGGCTGAACTCTGAGCCGGCTCGCGGATAGATAGGCTGGTCTGTGGAGTTTCTGCTCAGCGCTACCTTATAACTGAAGTTATGTGACGTGCCATTTGAGAAGAGGAAGTTATAGTGCCAATCCTGAAGTATATAGGTCTGCCAGCTTACCTCATTGTAGAGCACAAAATAGTTGTCCGGCCACTTGAGTCTGGTTCCTATACCTGCGGCAAATCCTACAACCTTCATAAATTGGTCCGCATTTCCATAATAATAGTTACCATAGTAAGTGCCGTTGGTCTGTCTGGTAAAGTAGAGTGAGAGACTCAGAGACGTAGGCTTCTTTCCAAAGAGCCAAGGTTCAACAAAACTTGCCGAGAGAGCGGTGTAGTAGGAGCCGTTTGTCTGGAATCTGATAGCCAGCTGCTGACCATCTCCCAATGGCACAGGCCTCCAGGCGTGCTTCTCAAAGATTCTATTAATTGAGAAGTTGTTGAAACTTATACCCACAGTACCCACAAAGGTATTTCCGCCCCAACCGCCGGAGAGCTCCAGCTGGCTGTTAGGCTTCTCCTCCACATTAAAGGCTACATCTACGGTATTGTTCATCTGGTTAGGCATAAGCGAGTAGCCCTGTTCAGACATAGCCTTCTCCGGCTCGAAGTGTCCCATAGAGGCAATCTCCCTTATAGACCTCTCAAAGTCTGTTTGACGGAAGAGATAACCGGGGCGTGTAAAGAGAGCCCTTCTGACAAGTTTCTCGTTGGTAAGCGTATTACCGTTTATGATAATGTTGTTGAATGTGGCCTGCTTGCCCTCTACAATTCTCATCTCAACATCTACAGAATCACCCTCTATAGCCAACTCTACAGGCATTACGTTAAAGAAGAGATAACCGTTGTCCGTATACATCTTCCTTACATCGGGATGCTGCTGCTTAGGGTCTCCCTGCAGCCTCTCCTGCATTGTAACCACATCATATATGTCGCCCTTCTTTACGCCAAGCACACTTGCAAGCTGGGAGGAGGAGTAGACGGAGTTACCTGTCCAGGTTATATTCCTGAAGAAATATTTGCGTCCCATATCAATGTCAAAGTCTATCTTGAGCCTGTTGTCAGAGATATAGTAGATGGAATCCTTAACTATTCTTGCATCGCGGTAACCCCTCTCCTGAAGCACCTTAAGCATAAGGTCCTTATCGTTATCATACTCCTTCTCGTTAAATTTCTTAGAGTGGAAGAAGTTGCCTATACGCTTGTCTCGGGTCTTCTTCATTGCCTTCTGGAGCTTCCAGGCGGAGATTCCCTCATTTCCCTTTATATCAATTCTTCCAATCTTTACTTTAGGACCTTTGGTAATCTTGAAGGTTACCCTCACAGCATTTTTGATTACCGTATCTGTCTGCTGGATAACCTTTACGTCTGTCTTCAGAAATCCCTTCTCCTTGAAGAACCTCTTGATAATGTCTACAGATGATTTCATGCCATACTCGGAGAGCTCGCCGCCTCTTTTGAGTTTGAGCCTCTCCATAAGGTCCTTCTTCTCACCATTTCTTATACCGCTGAAATCCCATTTGGAGACACGCGGCCTCTCTGTGAGATGGATACCAAGAGTAATGGTATCTTTTGTCCAGACGGAATCAATATTGAAAGAGACATCGGAGAAATAACGCTGCATTGTTATTCTCTTTATTACGGAGGAGATCTCTTCACTTGGAACAGTTATCTCCATTCCCTTCTCCAAACCGGTAAGGGAGACTACTCTCTCCGGGCTCAGATATTTGGTTCCCTCCACTCTGATATCTCCTATCACATAGGTCTTGGGGGTATTGTAATCAACTACAGGCTTTTTTGTCTGCGCATTCAAGCTCATTGAAGACAATAAAACAAGAACTGCTAGTACTTTAAGTATTCTCATCTGAATCAGTTAATTTTCTCAATATTAGACCTTTCCATATCTACGCTCCCTCTTGGCGTATTCATCCAGTGCCGCTTTGAACTCATTTTTGCGAAAATCAGGCCAAAGTATATCTGTAAAATAGTATTCTGTGTATGCGCTCTGCCAGAGCATATAGTTGCTTATCCTCATCTCCCCGCTTGTGCGGATAAGCAAATCGGGATCGGGAATAGCTGCAGCCCTGGTACATAGGGCGGTCTCCAGTTGCTCCATTGTTATCTCACCCTCTCCCCCATTGGAAGCAAGGACCTTGTTTGCAGCCTGCACAATATCCCATTTGCCGCTATAGCTTAGAAAGAGTATGAGTGTAAGCCCGGTATTGCCTGCCGTAAGCGCCATACAATCCGCTATCTCTGTGCGAAGCCCCTCCGAGAGCCGCTCCAGATTGCCCAGCACAACAAAACGAATATTGTTTTTTGTAAAAGTTGGCGTCTCTGCAGAGATGCATTTTACCATAAGGGACATAAGAGCCTCAACCTCCTCCTGCGGACGGCCCCAGTTCTCCTCCGAGAATGCAAAGAGGCTCAAATATTTTATTCCCCTCTCTGCAGCATACTCCGTGCAGGCGCGGACACTCTCCACGCCCTCTATATGACCTTCTGTCCTCTCTTTACCGCGTTGTTTTGCCCAACGCCCGTTGCCATCCATAATGATGGAGACATGTTGCGGGAGCAAGTTGTTGTTTGTGGCACTCATAAGATTGCAAAGTTAATCTTTAATTGTCAAAAATCTAGAATTTATTGCGTTTATCTTCCCCCCACATAAGTTTTTCCCTCAATGCATCTATGAAATTATTCTTTACAGATGCGCACTTGAGAGCAAACGGGGCCTTTGAGAGAGAGATTGCCACGCCGTTTGGAGCCTCAAACGAGCGGTTGTCTGCAGTAACAAGAGCGCTGCCTCCCCTGCTTTTAAAGGTCATCTCTATCTGCGAGTCTCCCGGAACAATGAGAGGGCGCACATTAAGGTTATGCGGCGCAATAGGAGAGATAATGAGCACATTGCTCTCCGGCAGCACTACAGGTCCGCCAAGGCTTAGCGAGTAGGCTGTGGTGCCGGTTGCTGTAGCCACCAGCAGTCCGTCTGCCCAGTAGGTGGGAAGCATTGTGTTGTTCAGCTTTACATTCACCTCCAGCATAGAGGCGGAGGTGCGCTGCAAGGTAATCTCATTGAGCGCGTATGGATGAAAATCCGCAGGCATTGCGCTGCAGCGCATGTTCAGCAGAGTGCGGAACTGTATATTGTAATTGCCATCCAGCAGGTCCACAAAGTGCTCTGTGGCATTTGTCAGAAAGCCCATCCTGCCAAAGTTGACTCCTGCAACTGGAATATCCCTGCCGCAGACAAGGGTGATTGCCTCCAGATAGGTGCCGTCTCCGCCCAGAGAGATAAGCAGCCTCACATCATCTGGGAGCTCATCTGCAGAGGCAAAGAGTGTGGCATCGGGAAGAGCAATGCCTGCCCCGCACAAGCAATCATAAAAGGCGCTGTAGCAGAAGAGTTGCGGGGTGCTTCTCTGCCTTAGCATATTAAGAAGGGTCTCCATCCCGATGCGGTTGGCATCTGTGACAGTGCGCCCATACAATGCAATCTTCATATTCCTGATTTTGCCGCAAGTTATGCATTTTTGCCAAAATATGCATATATTTGTGGGAGATTTGCACTTTGTAAATATTAACAAATTAACATATCAAAGACTAATGAAACAGATGAAATTTATTCTTGCGTTGGCCGTTTCGGCAATGCTCTTCTCCTGCAACTCAAAATCCGGCAACACCCAGGCTCCTCAGGCTCAGGGAGAGGTTGCTCCTGTTGGCAGCATTGTGTATATACAGATGGATTCCCTTATTGCAGGCTATGACATGGCAAATGACCTTCGCACAGAACTGGAGGCTAAAGTAGCAGATATTCAGGGAGATCTCAACAAGAAACAGCGCGCATTTGAGAGCGATGCCAATGAGTTCCAGACAAAGGTGCAGAAGGGTCTGCTCACACAGTCACAGGCAGAATTGCAGAACCGTCAGCTTAACGAGCGCCTTCAGGCACTTCAGAATGAGGGTCAGATTAAACAGAACGAGATAGCAGAGGAGCAGGCAGTACTTCTCAACAAAGTGTTTGATGCAGTGCAGACCTACCTTACAGAGTACAACAAGACTCACAACTATGCCCTCATTCTTACCACCTCTGCAGCAAGTTCTACAGTAATTGTGGGCAATCCTTCCCTTGATATTACCAACGATGTTCTCATAGGCCTCAACGAGGAGTATGCTAAGAACAAAAAATCCGGCAAATAATTGAGAATAGCCATTTTATCCTGCTTTTACCCTTACAGGGGAGGCATTGCGCAATTCAACTCCTCTCTGCTGGAAGAGTTATCCAAGGAGCACACGGTAAAGGCATTCAACTTTAAGAGGCAGTATCCCGATATACTCTTCCCGGGAAAGACTCAATATGTTACAGAAGATGATGTTGCCGTACCGGTAGAGTCAGAGGCTCTGCTGGATACGGCAAATCCTTTCTCATATATCTCTACAGCAAAAAGAATCAGAGCCTGGAAGCCGGACCTCCTCATAATGCGCTACTGGATGAGTTGGTTTGCTCCCTCGCTGGGCTATGTTGCGCACAGTATGGAGAAGAGTTGCAAGGTAATCTCCATATTGGATAACGTTGTCCCCCATGAGCAACACTTCTTCGACACCCCCTTTACCAAATATTTCCTCAGGGGGCAGAATGGTTATGTGGTGCTCTGCAATGCCGTAAAGGAGGATCTTCTAAGAATCAAGCCGGGGGCGCTCTGCAAAGAGATACCTCACCCAATATATGCGCAGTTTGGCGAAAAGCTCTCCAAGGAGAGTGCCTGCAACCTTATTGGAGCCAACCCCAATCTTAAGACTCTGCTCTTCTTTGGACTCATAAGAGAGTACAAGGGATTGGATATTCTTTTAAGAGCATTCAACACTCTTGGAAGCAATTACCAGCTTGTCATAGCCGGCGAGCCTTATGGCAGTTTTGACAAGTATGCAAAACTTATAGAGGAGTCTCCCAACAGGGAGAGGATTATCCTCAATACCAATTATATAAAAGACTCGGAGGTAAACCGCTACTTCTCTGCGGCAGACCTCTGCGTTCTCCCCTATCGCTCGGCCACGCAGAGCGGCATAAGCAACATCTCATTCTTTTATAACCTTCCACTTTTAACCACAAATGTGGGCGGACTTAAGGAGATGATTGCAGACAAGGGACTGGGAGTTGTTGTAAATGAGATAGAGCCGGAGGCAATTGCCTCTGCCATAGAGAACTATTTCGGCAACAACCTCCACACAAGCATATGCGCCAACATAGAGAGAGAAAAAGAGCGCCTCTCGTGGAAGAATTTTGCCAAAGAACTTATAGGGTTCTGCAATTCTTTATAATTTTGCAGCCAGAAAATAACCCATTTTACAAACAAACTATTATGAAAGCAATAACCAGCACCGCATTTGATTTTCCAAAGCAGACAGCCGTTTACAACGGCAAAGTGAGAGATGTCTATACAATAGACAACGACATTATGGTAATGGTTGCCACAGACAGAATCTCTGCATTTGATGTGATTCTTCCAAAGGGCATCCCTTATAAGGGGCAGGTACTTAATCAGATAGCCTCCAAGTTTTTGGACAACACAACAGACATTGTAAAGAACTGGAAGATTGCTTCACCAGACCCTATGGTAACCGTGGGATACAAGTGCGAGTCACTGCCGGTTGAGATGATTGTAAGAGGGTACCTTACAGGCAGCTCCTGGAGGTCCTACAAAGCAGGCGCCCGCCAGATATGCGGAGTTGATATTCCAGATGGTATGCGCGAGCACCAGAAATTCCCGCACCCAATAATCACCCCTACCACCAAGGCAGAGATTGGAGGTCACGACCAGGATATCAGCCGCGAAGAGATTATTCAGAAGGGAATCATCAAGAAGGAGATTTACGAAGAGCTTGAGCGCATTGCCCTGGCACTCTTTGAGAGGGGCAGCGAGATTGCCGCAAAACGTGGTCTGATACTTGTTGATACAAAATATGAGTTTGGACTCAGAGACGGTGAGATTTATCTTATAGATGAGATTCACACTCCCGATTCAAGCAGATACTTCTATGCAGAGGGCTACAAAGAGAAGTTTGAAAAGGGCGAGCCTCAGAGACAGCTCTCCAAGGAGTTTGTAAGAGAGTGGCTTATGGAGAACAACTTTAAAGGCCAGAAGGGAGAGCAGGTGCCTGAGATGACAGATGCCATTGTAGAGAGTATCAGCAACAGATACATAGAGCTCTATGAGCACATAACCGGCGAAGAGTTCCACAAGGAGCCATACGGAGAGAATGTATATGAGCGCATAGAGTGCAATGTTAAGAATATGCTTGCAAGACTGTAAACAAGATAATTTTTTATACGGAATATGATTGGAAGACCCTTCAGCACAAGACTCCTGATATCTATTGCAGCACTTCTGCTTTTACCCCTACTGCCTAACAGGTTGGCAGGGCAGCAGGAGCGTCAGCAATCCGGAGAGTATGCCACAATAGGCGGCAGAAGGGTCCTTCTTCACATAGTACAGCCAAAAGAGACTCTCTTCTCCATCTGCAGGGCATATAATGTGACCCAGCAGGAGCTGCTGAAACTCAATCCCCAGCTTGCAGCAGGGCTCAAGGCGGGCTCCTCCATTATTATAAGAGATTTGAGCATAGCCACCCAGGAGGAGAATGACGCATATCTCTTTAGTTCATCTCTCTCTGGTTCATCTCTCTCTTATCAGAGAGAAGACTCAACAGCCAATTCTGCAGAGAATGCCGCAGCAGATACAACAGCACTATCGGAGAGCGCAGAGTTCTCCTTTCCAACCCAAGAGCCGGCCGAAGCATTTGCCCCGCTTATCGGGAAGAGGATAGAGCGCATAGGGCTTATACTTCCACTCAACACTGCTACAGGCTCGTTCAGCAACAACTATATGGATTTCTACGCAGGAGTGCTGCTTGCGGCGGATGAGCAGAAGCGAGAGGGAGGGCAGAATGCAGAGGATGCGCTCACAATAAATGTATATGACCAGTCGCAAATTGGTCAGCTGGACAATATGCGCAACCTGGAGCGCTTTGCAGATAACAGCATTATAATTGGCCCGGTTAAGAGGGATGAGCTTGCCGCAGTAGCGCCATATCTCAACAGCCGTGGCATTCCTGTAATCTCCCCAATGGATGCAGAGGCCGCAGCACTGCTGGAGGAGGCTCCGCTGCTAATTCAGGTGCCGCCTGCACATATGGCATACCAGCAGGAGCTCTCAAAAGCTATTATTGCCAGCTGCCAAGAGCAGGGTACAGGTAAGGTTGTGGTTCTGAGGGAGAGCGGTGTGCTTCCCGATTCTGTAGAGATTGCAGTAGAGGAGCATCTGCGCAGCAATGGCATAGAACCTGTAATCATCAGATATGGAATTCTGGAGGGAAGAGAGATTCTTGCAACCCTGAAAAGCCATCTGGAGCCGGAGGGAAACAACATTATCTTCTGCCACTCCAACAATGAGGCATTCATAACAGATGCTGTAAGAAATATAGGACTCTGCATAAGCGAGGGGCTGAAGGTTATTACCTTTGGAAATGCCAAATGGAAGAATATTGGCGTAATAAATGCAGAACAGTTGCATGCAATTAATCTGCATCTGATTATAAACTACCACGTAGATTACAGCAGAGAGGAGGTAAAGGCATTCCTATACAAATACAGGGCACTCTTTGCAGCAGAGCCTAGCGCATTCTCCTTCCAGGGTTATGATATTGTAAGGTATCTCCTTGGCAAGCTCGTTCCCGGTGAATTGCCTGCAGAGGAGAAGATGCTTCAGATAGAGTTCAAACTTAAGAGACTGCAACCGGGCGCCGGATATATCAACTGGGGAATGCACCATATTATCTACAACCCGGATTACACAATCACAGAACTATAAACAATCACAGAACTGTAGAATAAAAACTGCAGAATCAAGAGTATAAAAGAAGTGGCTGAACGGTCTTTCGACTCTTCAGCCACTCTTTTATTGAATATCTTCTGTTAAGAGCAAACCAAAATTAGTCTGCCAGAGAGAATCTTCTGAAACCGGTAATCTTAAGCTCCGGATCTACCTTCTTAAGGTACTCTCTTACAGAGATCTTACCATCCTGAACAAAGGTCTGCTCCTCAAGGGTGCTCTCTTTGAAGAATTTTGCAAGACGGCCCTGTGCAATATTGTTAATCATCTGCTCAGGCATATTTGCAGATTTCTCTGCAGTTACTTTTGCAATAATCTCCTTAACCTTAACAACATCCTCTGCGGTAATCCAACCTTTGGACTGGTTGCTCTCCATATGATCCTCAGAATCGAAGTGTGCAGGGTTGAAACCAGCCTTCTTTATGGCAGCCTCAACAGCCTTCTTAACCATCTCCTCTTTGGTCTTCTCTACAGCAACCTCAAGCTCCTTCTCTATAACCTCTTTAGGGCAGTCATCCTTTGTGAGGGATACAGGATTCATAGCGGTAACCTGCATTGCAATCTCCTTGCCTACGTGAGCATCTGCCATTGGCTTGTTGAAACCAACGATTGCGCCCACCTTGTGGTTAATGTGGATATATGATGCAATGTAACCAGCCTCCAGAGTAGAGTAGTATGGAATAGCGTGCTTCTCACCGCTCTTTCCTGTCTGCTGTGTAACACCCTCCTCTACTGTTACGCCAGATGAGAGCTTACAAGCCTTGAGAGCCTCAAGGTCTGCAGGATAGTTGTTGATAGCTGTATTTGCTATATCCTCTGCCAAAGCTTTAAACTCCTCGTTATTTGCAACAAAGTCTGTCTCGCAACCAAGACTTACAAGAATTGCCTTCTTGTTGTCTGCAGTTACCTTTGCAATTACAGAACCCTCTGTTGTCTCACGGTCGGAGCGTTTTGCGGCAACAAGCTTACCCTTCTCGCGGATAATCTCTTTTGCCTTCTCATAGTCGCCGTTTGCCTCTACAAGCGCCTTCTTGCAATCCATCATTCCGGCACCTGTCATCTTACGAAGCTTTGCAACGTCTGCTGCTTTAATTTCCATTGTAAAAATCTCCTGAATTGTTAAATTATTTTGCCTCCTCAGCAGTTGCCTCCTCGGCAGGCTTCTCCTCTTTTACGCTATTCTTGCGTGAACGCAGTCTCTTTCCAACCGGTGCATCGCTCTCCTTATCCTCGTTACCTGCGGCAGCATCCTTCTCCTCTTTCTCCTTCTCTTTCTCCAGTTTTCTCTCCTGAAGACCCTCTGCAATTGCGTCGCAAAGCGCGCCTGTAATCACAGAGATGGATTTTGCTGCATCGTCGTTAGCAGGAATTACATAATCAATAGGGGTTGGGTCGCAACAAGTATCAACTACAGCGATAACCGGAATACCCAGACGATTAGCCTCTTTAACGGCGTTCATCTCTTTCTGAACATCAATTACAAAGAGAGCGGAAGGAAGACGGTTAAGGTCTGCAATAGAACCCAGGTTCTTCTCAAGTTTTGCTCTCTGGCGTGTAATCTGAAGTTTCTCACGTTTTGCAAGAGAATCAAATGTACCATCAGAAATCATTTTATCAATGGTATTCATCTTCTTGACAGCCTTTCTGATAGTAGGGAAGTTTGTCAACATTCCACCAGGCCATCTCTCTGTAACGTATGGCATATTTACAGATTTTGCCTTCTCGGCAACAATCTCTTTAGCCTGTTTCTTTGTTGCTACAAACAAAATCTTTCTGCCCGCATGCGCAAGCTGTTTCATAACGTTTGCAGCCTCATCTATTTTGATAACGGTCTTGTGCAGGTCTACAATATGGATTCCATTCTTCTCCATAAAGATGTAAGGAGCCATCTTAGGATTCCATTTTCTCTTCATATGTCCGAAGTGTGAACCGGCATCAAGCAGTTCTTGGAAATTTGTTCTTGGCATTGTTTTGCTTTTTAATTTGTTTTTTAACTCTTTATATCAATTCCCGGTAGCGGCGCTAAGGCCGATCCTGAAATTTTCCGCGGCAGGGCAAATCCGAAGCAGTTAATTATAAGTCTCCCGATTTTAAACCGTTGCCGTACATAAAATCAGCACTCTGTAATACTAACGTTTACTGAACTGGAAGCGTCTGCGTGCACCTGGCTGACCCGGTTTCTTTCTCTCAACTACACGTGCGTCACGTGTGAGAAGACCGTTTGTCTTAAGGATGTGACGGTAAGCCTCTGAATCAATCTTGCACAATGCGCGTGCAATACCAAGTCTGAGAGCCTCGGCCTGACCTCTTACTCCTCCGCCGTCCAAGTTTGCCTGAATATCAAACTCGGCCTGAGTGTTGGTAAGCATAAGAGGCTGATTTACAATAAATACAAGAGTGTCGTCGCAGAAATACTCCTTGACGCTCTTACCATTTACTGTAATATTGCCTTTACCTGCATTCACGAAAACGCGAGCAACTGCTGATTTACGTCTTCCAAGGGCGTTAATTATTTCCATGCTCTAAATCTCGTTTAAGTTAATAACTTTTGGTTGCTGAGCCTGATGAGGATGCTCTGAACCTGCATATACGTGAAGGTTGCGGAACAACTCTGCACCAAGTCTGTTCTTAGGAAGCATACCTTTTACCGCTCCCTCAATAACTGCCAATGGCTTGCGCTGGAGCAACTCTTTAGGAGTAGCAAAACGCTGACCACCAGGATAACCTGTGTAACGAACGTACACTTTGTCTGTCAATTTCTTACCGGTCAGTTTCACCTTCTCTGCGTTGATTACAATGACATTGTCACCACAATCCACGTGCGGGGTGTAGTTGGCCTTGTTCTTGCCTCTGAGCACAAGAGCCACTCTTGAAGCAAGTCTGCCAAGCACCTGATCAGTAGCATCAATCACAACCCATTCTTTTGCAACGGTTTGTGCGTTTGCAGACACTGTTTTGTAACTTTGATAATCCACTGTCTTTTAGTTTTTTGGTTAATACTTATTTTGTTGCGATTTCCCTATTTCACAAGGGGCTGCAAAGTTAGTAAAAATATTTGAAGCCACAAAAGTTTTTATTTTCTACCTTTCCTCTATAAATCAAGTATTCCATACGTGCGAGGGATAAGCAAAA
>SAMEA3663025__coassemble_788_pt1 | contig 17737 bp, 14 predicted proteins | sample SAMEA3663025__metabat2_high_PE_020 | metagenome-assembled genome bin SAMEA3663025 (sample SAMEA3663025) | pig gut metagenome | biome: pig gut; feature: pig-associated habitat; material: faeces | place: France | collected 2012
GACAAACTTCTCACCATTCCGTTCTACATGGCGTTCCTTCTTAACGAACCGTAGCACATCTTGCCTGTTTCCGTTAAGCAAGAATCAGAAACGAGAAGGTATATGTGGTTGATACAGCCCTGGCCACAGATAAAGAGGGGACTATCGCCAGCGAGAACATGGGCTGGCGTCTTGAGAACATCATCTGTGTGGAACTTCTGCGGCGGTGCAAACTTCTTTTCCAGGATTTGTTCTATTTCAAGAATGCAAGCCACGAAGTTGACTTTGTTGTGTCAGATGGGGGGAAGCCCGTTGAGTTGATCCAGATAAGCTATGACATTTCAACACAGAAGAGACGTAATAGAGAACTCAATGGTCTGCTGGCAGGAGCGAAGGCTCTCAAATGTGATAAGCTGACGCTGACTACATTCGATACAGCCGAGACAGTCAATATTATACTTCTTCATATCGTTTTCGAGCACTCTCCATGACTCACTTTTGCTCTTCAATCTTTTCGCTCTCAATAGCAACCACATTTTCTACTGATGCTTTAAGAATGTCAACTTCATGTTCATATTCAGAATCAGTAAAGATACCCTCGTTATGGAACATGGTAAGTTCGTGCATTTTGCGTGCAAATTCCAATCGATTATGCCCCAGTTTGACAGCTGTTCCTGTAGCTGTAGCCATAAACATTTGTTTGCCCTTTCCAGATATTTCATTGAAGGCAATACTAAAACCTACGATAGCGTCAGCACCTTTACTTAAAGCTTGACTTCTTAAGTCATTAAGCACGGTTCTTTTTAAATCTTCCAGTTTTCCTCGATAGGTTCCTGAAGAGCCTCCAAAGAAATCTGAGAAACCTGCTATAGAGTCAGAAATAACATTTACGCCCAATACTTCATTTGATATTATTGGACCCAAATATTCTGTAATTGTCCTATTTTCAATAATAGGTGAAGTGGTGATTATGAAACTCATAATGTTTACTTTTTTATTAGAGTTGCTATTTTATCCTCTTGTAAATTAACAGACTTTTAGGGAATAATCTCCACAGAATCTATATTTTTCAACCCATCTCTATATAGTGGTACCCTTTGCTTGGACAGGTTTAAGCCCTTGTTAAGTCAATCTCTCCTAGGAGCAGAATCCTCCCGATAGGTGGTGCTCTGCGTCCTGAACGGTACTTCGAAGGTAGTGATTCTTTTTGATATTGCCATATCTTTCCTTACTATGCGGCCACGCTATTCTCCGTGTCCAGTTTCAGGGGGCCATTATAATTAAAGAGTGTGCTAAAAATTGGTCCGTGGAATATAAGTTATCGCGCCACCACTACCAAAAGGATAGTCAGTTACGTCTGTATTAAGGTATGGTGAATCTGGAACTATATCACCTACAAACGCGAATCGTGGCTTCTTAAAAACCGTTCCGTCGTCTGCTACTGAGCAAAGGGAGTTACCTTTAACGTCAATTACAATACGAACAATCCCTTTATATATACCCAAGATATATTTTACCTTATCTGCTTTGTCGCGTGAGAGTTTCCAGTATTTACGGACACTCCCATAATCGTTGGCTCGGCGATATACTCCGGTTGCCTTTGATTGCTGATAACTATTATTAAGGCTGACTAAAAGAAGTCTATCTCCCGGAATCGGCTCAATCTTTGGACAGTCATATAGGATATTGATTTCTTCATCCGTTTTAATACCCTCGTTCCACTGATGGTGTCCACTAACAATATTAGTAAGTATATTTCCTTTATTTAAAGCAGGATAAGTCAGTAAGTCTATTATAGAAGACTCAACTAGATATGCCTCTTGTTCTGACAAATTATGCCGAATGATGTAATACTTTACATCCAACCCCAACACCTTGAGTTCTCTTATAGTAGATAATTTTAGACTTGGAGAGTCTTCTACAAGTGCGGCCTGTGCATGCTGATAAACACGGTTTCCTGAACCTTTCCCCACATAGAAAATACAATTGTTGCGAGGGTCAACAAGCACATATACATAACATTTTAGCCCCTCTATTACGCTTTGTTTAAAAGAATTTTCCATAGCTTGTTAGCATAAACTTGAATATTAAGCCTTGAACATATTTTATATTTTTGCCACAATTCCAAGTATGTCCGCAAATGAGGGGACAATATCTTCATATATCATATTTGTGACCATAGTATCATAGTCGTTTTTCCATTCTTCGATGACGCTTTCAGGGTTTATGTGTAGCTACACATAAGCCCTTGAAAACAAAAGCTGCTGCATACGGTAAAGAAAATATGGCACGTAACACCATACTGACCCAGTAGTCCTTTGTAAACTTAGGAAAATTCATAATGCAAGTCTTTGTTTAATCCATTGCGGGGCAATGCTATAATCGTATTTGATTTCATCAGGACTACCATATTTTTCAATGGCTTGTTTTATGATTGCAACCTGTTCATCTGTCACGTTATCTTTCCCTAATTCTTTCATGGCAGCGACTATAAGTGGGAACAAGTCTGTCTTGTAGGCAAAATTGCGAGGTACGCTGCGCTTGAATATAATTGTACGGTTCCCGATAGTAAGTTCCCTTGCTGTGGCATCTGTCAAATAGACTGCATTCATCGTGACCTGTGTGGAAAGTCCCAATTTGTTCAATGCTGTCAATCCACTAGGTATAATACGAGCCTTATCCTTTTCCGCTATAGCGTATGCGATATCTTCTATAGAGGGACGAAGTACACCGAACTTATTCCGTAAAGGATATAGATATAGACCTTGAGAAAGACGAATGAGCACACCCTCTTTCTCTAATCGGGAAAGCGCACGAGTAACTAGCCCATCATTATTCAGATGGGCAAAATCACTCACCATATAAAGCCTGTTCGGTCCGTTTCGGTCTATGATGTTTCGTATTTCCTTCGTCAGTATTGTCTTCATATTCACAATGATTCTAGTTGCAAAGATACGATATTACTCTTGATGCCACAATAAAATGTCCGAAATTCTTAAAGAAAATCGGACATTATAGAATGCTTTGCGGCTTAAGGGGTGTTCTAACAGAACCATTTTAGAAATATTAACACCATACCCCAAAATGAAGAGCTTTTTTGCGTTTTTTATACTCAAAAAAGCTCCTTCCGCATTATGTGGTCGTTCATAAAGAAGCCGCCGCCTATGTCAAAATCGCCGCTGCGGGATAGCTGCATCCCAAGGTGCCGGTAGAACCCCAGCGCAGGGTTGCCTCTGTTTACATTCAACTCAAAAGCTGTTGCGCCCGCAAGCCGCATCTCGCGCTCGCCTGCCATAAAGAGCCTCTTGCCATTCCCGCCGCCATGCGCCTCTGGTAGCAGATAAATTTTGTGCAGGTGGAAGAGCCTGCTGTGGCTACCCTCATCGGGACCAAAAGAGAGATAGCCCACGGTGCGCCCATCTACCTCAGCAAGCAGGTAGGTAATGTTGCCGCTTATCTCTTGTTGCAGCTTCTCTGCAGAATACATCCACTCCATCATATAATCTATCTGCTCTGCAGAGATTATTGTGGAGTAGGTGGTAGGAAATGCAACCTTGGCAATGCTGCGGATTAGCTCAATGTCATCTGTGGTGGCCCTTCTGTATGAGAACATGTGATAATCTCTTACAATCTGTTGCCATCCTCGTCAAATAACCTGTTACCGGCGTTTCCCAAGCCCCTCATAAGGGACTCCAACTCTTCTCTTGTAAAATAGTACGAACTGCCGTCTGCCATATCTACCATAAAGTAATTGTCGTCATCCTGGAGATAGCGTATTGCTGAAACATGGTCCATATTAAGTATTATTCTGGTGGGAGAACTTCCCATACTCTTTTTGCACCAAAAGTATTTGAAATCGCTCATATTGTACTATTTTTAAATTATTGTCTTTCCGTTAAGAATGTTTTGGTAGTCCTCCCAATTGCGCTGGAGAAGGGCAGGGGTGTCTAGACCGTAAGGGCATCGGGAAGCGCATTTGCCGCAATGGAGGCACTCCTCTATTTTGCGCATCTGCGCCTGCATCTCCTCTGTAAGCTGCAGGTTGGATGGGGCGCGACGTATCATAAGGGACATTCTGGCGCAGTCGTTTATCTTTATTCCTACAGGGCAAGGCATGCAGTAGCCGCAGCCACGGCAGAACTCGCCTGCCAAGTCGGCACGGTCTTTCTCTATTACCTGCTGCAGCTCTGGCGAAAGCTCCGGCTCACGCTCGAAGAAGGCTATGAACTGGTCCAGCTCGCTCTCCCGCTGGATGCCCCAAATTGGCAGAAGGTTACTGAACTGCAGAGAGTAGGCATAGGCCGCAGCGGCATTGTTGATAAGCCCTCCGGCAAGGGATTTCATTGCTATAAAGCCCATATTGTGCTCCTTGCAGCTCTTTACAAGCTCAAGTTCTTGCTCTCCGGAGAGGTAGCTGAATGGAAACTGGAGGGTCTCATAGCATCCGCTCTCTATTGCCTGTTGCGCTACGGAGAGGCGGTGGTTGGTTATGCCTATGTGCCGTATCATTCCGGCTGCCTTGGCCTCCAGCATTGCCTCGTAGAGCCCTGTGCCGTCTCCGGGGAGGGGACAGAAGGCAGGGTTGTGGAACTGGTATATATCTACATAACTGCACTGCAGGTTTGCCAGAGAGAGCCTAAGGTCTTGCCAGAAGCCCTCCGGTGTGGTGGCCATTGTTTTGGTGGCTATGAAGATATTCTCTCTGGAATAGTTCTCATCTACGGAGAAGGAGCCAAAGGCCTCTCCAATCTTGGCCTCGCTGTCTGTGTAGAAACGGGCGGTGTCAAAGAAGCGAAAGCCCGCATCGTATGCCTTGTGCAGCAAATAAACTGCATCTGCGCTGGATATTCTCTGTATTGGAAGGGCCCCGAAACCATTCTTTGGAACGGTTATGCCTGTGGAGCCCAATGTTACTGTAGTTCTCTTTTCCATAGGTGCAAAGATATTAAAAATAAAGATGTATCTTTGGGATATTAACAATAAGATATCAACCGAGAGTTATGAGAGCCTACTATCAGCAGAATAAAGAGAGATTTCTGGAAGAACTCTACTCTATCTTGAGAATTCCATCCATAAGTGCATTGGAAGAGAATAAACCGGATATGCAGCGTTGCGCCCAGGCGCTTGCAGAGCTGCTAAAAGAGGCCGGGGCAGAGAGGGCGGAGGTCTTTCCAACAACCGGTCATCCAGTAGTTTATGGGGAGAGGATTATAGACCCTAAGCTAAAGACAGTGCTTATTTATGGTCACTACGACGTTCAGCCTGTAGACCCTATAGAGCTGTGGAAATCGGCCCCATTTGAGCCGGAGATAAGAGATGGAGCCATATATGCCCGCGGCGCAAATGACGACAAGGGCCAAACCTTTATGCACCTTAAGGTCTTTGAGTACCTTGTAAAGGAGCGCAAGCAGAGGCACAATATAAAATTCATTCTGGAGGGCGAGGAGGAGATAGGCTCCCCATCTCTTGCAAAGTGGGCTGCAGAGCATAAGGAGATGCTTGCCTGCGACCTTATCCTTGTATCGGACACCACAATGATTTCAGAGAAGGTGCCATCTATCAACTGCGGAATGCGCGGTCTTGCCTATCTGGAGGTTGAGGTTACTGGTCCCGATAAAGACCTGCACTCCGGCCACTACGGCGGTGCGGTCTATAACCCTATAAATGCGCTTTGCGATATGATTCACAGCCTTATAGATGAGAAGGGGCATATTACCGTAAAGGGCTTTTATGACGATGTTGTGGAGCTTAGCGCAGAGGACCGCGCGCTGCTTGGTCGTGCGCCATTTGACCTGGAGGAGTTTAAGCGCGGCATTGGCGTGGATGATGTTAAGGGAGAGGAGGGCTATACCACCCTGGAGCGCACCGGCATCCGTCCTTGCCTGGATGTTTGCGGCATTTGGGGAGGCTACACCGGCAGCGGCGCAAAGACTGTGCTCCCATCCAAGGCTACTGCAAAAATCTCTATGAGGCTGGTGCCTAACCAGATGTGCGACAAGATTGCAGAGCTCTTTACAAAGCATATCTACGCAATAGCGCCATCGGGAGTAAAGGTAAAGGTTACCAACCACCACGGCGGCAATGGCTTCCTTATGCCAATCTCCTCGCCTGCCTACAAGGCTGCATCTAAGGCAATGGGAGAGGTTTATGGCATAGAGCCTGTTCCAAGCAGGGGAGGAGGCAGCATTCCTATTCTTGCAGACCTGCAGAATATTCTTGGTGTTAACCCTCTTCTTATGGGCTTTGGCCTTGAGAGGGATACCATCCACTCGCCTAATGAGAGCTACCTGCTTAGTCAGTTTGAGAAGGGAATGTTTTCCATTGCAAAATTCTACGAATATTACCAGTAGCGCTATGAACTATAAACAACTTTTTGACAACATCCTTAAGAAGAGGAGTTTTCTCTGCGTTGGACTGGATCCTGTGCTGGAGAAGATGCCGGAGTCTTGCCGCACCCAAGAGCACCCGCTCTTTCATTTTAACAAGGCAATAATAGATGCAACTGCAGAGTATGCTGTGGCTTTCAAGCCAAATTGCGCCTTTTACGAGGCCTACGGTACTGCCGGCTGGCAGCAGTTTGAGCAGACTGTAAGGTATATTAAGGAGAATTATCCCGATATCCTTGTCATAGCGGATGCCAAGCGCGGCGATATTGGCAACACTGCAAAGATGTATGCCAAGGCCTTCTATGAGAACCTGCCTTGCGACGCTGTTACCCTTGCTCCCTATATGGGCAGCGACTCCATTACTCCCTTCCTGCAGTATGAGGGCAAGTGGGCCATTGTGCTGGCAATGACCTCCAACGCCTCTGCAGAGGAGTACGAGACCTTGCAGCTCTGCGCCTCTACAACAGAGCCAGAGCAGCACCAGGCAAGCGCTTCTGCTGCAACAGAGCCAGAGCCCCACAATGCAACCTCCTCTGCTCAACCGCTCTTTGAGAGGATTATCCGCAACTCTATGAGCCTGGCTGGCAGAGATAACCTTATGTTTGTGGTGGGCGCAACCAGACCGCAGAAGCTTAAGGAGATTAGGGCCTTCTGTCCCGATAACTTCCTGCTTGTGCCCGGCGTTGGCGCGCAGGGAGGCACTCTGCCGGAGGTGGCTGCAAATGGTATGAACAGCCATTGCGGCCTGCTTGTAAACTCCTCCAGAGGCATTATCTACGCCGGCAAAGATGAGAACTTTGCCCAGGCATCTGCCGCAGAGGCAGCAAAGATTGCCAAGGAGATGGCAGCCGAACTTGCCGCCCACGGCCTGCTCTAATCTGCATTTGTTTGCATTAATCTGCATTAACGGGTATGCTTAGGAGTTTGAAGCGGCATATTAAAGAGCTTTTGGTGTATTGCTACATCTTGCATGCGGCACGCATTGCCACTTTGGCACTCATTGCTACCTTGGCTCGCGTTGTTCCCTTGGCACGCATTGCCACTTTGGCACGCATTTCTGCCCACGCGGGGATGCGGATTATGCTCTTTGCGGCTCTCACTCTTCTTATTGCTGGCTGTGGAAGAGATTTGGCGGAGAGCTGCATCTCCTCCGAGGCTCCTCCCGGCAGCCGCTCCCTTGTGCTGCTCTTTACCGGAGATATGCACTCCAATCTGGAGAGCTATCCGCAACTTGCAGAACTTGTTGAGAAAGAGCGTGCTATGGCAGCAGAGAGAGGGGTGCCCCTACTTCTGCTCTCTACCGGCGACGCCCCAATGGGCACCATCTACCATACTCTCTTTACCACCAACGCCGCAGACTACAGGGCACTCTCGCTGCTTGGCTATGACGCCTCCGCGCTTGGCAATCACGATTTTGATTTTGGTTCGCACGCCCTTCTCCGCTCCCTTGCAGCAGCAGATTCGCTTGCAGCAGATTCGCTTGCTGTGCGGCTCGCATCTTCTCTGCAGCCTTTAGCATCTGCACGGCCTGCGCTCTCGCTGCCGCTGATCTGCGCAAATATTCAGATAGAGGGGGATACATCGGGAAGAGTGGCAAAATATATTATTATTCAACGGGACTCCCTGCGGATACTTGTTACAGCCACAATGGGAATAGATGCAATAAGGAGCATCTCCGACGCGGACTCGCTTAATTATACTCCGGCAGATGCTGCTCTTGCGGCGCTTCTGCCCCAGCTGCCGGATTGCCATTTCAGGATTCTGCTCTCGCACGGCGGCACTTCTTGGATTGGAAATGAGCAGGTTACAGAGGAGACACCATCTGCCTTAAGGCGCAGACGCAAGACAGAGGATGCCCTCCTGGCAGCAAAAGTTCCCCTCTTTGACGCTATCCTTAGCGGCCACGACCACGCGCCTCTCTTTACCCCGCTGATTGTTGGCAAGACGGTGTTAGGCAACTCCGGCGCCAATCTGCAATATCTTGGAAGAGTGGAGCTTGCAAAGGACTCCGCTGGCCGCACCCACCTGGTGGATTATCGGCTTATCCCAATCCCTGCACCAACCGCCTGCCCGGCTTCCCACTTTGCATTTCAGCCTACGGCCCAAATTGCATCACAGCCTGCAGCTCAACTTGCAGCACAGCCTGCAGCTCAACTTGCATCTCAGCCTGCACTGCGGCCTTCAGAGCATCTTGCGCACAAACCTGCTCAGATGCGGATTGCATCTTTTGTTGAGGAGCGATATCGGGAAGTGGCGGAGAATATGCAGAGAGTCTATGGGATAGCTCTTCCCGATACGCTTTTGCCCTCTCTTGCTGCCACCAAGTTTGCGGACCTCTCCACTCCCGACCTTGTTGCAGAGGCTTACTCTGCCGCACCTGCGTTGTTGCAAACTGCAGCGGCAGCTCCTGCAGCATCTGCGTTGGCAGAGGCGGGCGTTGGTGCTCCTGCCGCACCTGCGTTGGCAGAGGAGCGCCCCATAGGGATTGTGCCATTTGGAGTGGTGCGAGGCCAATTGCCACACAGCGGCGCAATAACCTGGCGGCACCTCTTTGAACTGCTCTCGTTGGGCAGCAATCGGGAAGGACTTGCCGGTTATCCTCTGGTAAAGCTCTATCTCTATGGCAAAGAGCTCTTTGACATCTGCGAGTTGGATGCCTCTTATGCCCGCCCTGGCAACGACCTGCATCTGCACTTCAGCTCCAACCTAAAGTACTACGGCAGGGCCATCGGGATACCTTTTATGCGCATAACGGAGGTCTTTGCAAATGGCGCACCCGTAGAGCGCAACAGGCTCTATCCTATTGTCACCGACCTCTATACAGCGCAGTCTATAAAATTACTGGAGAAGTCCTCATTCGGCCTGCTCAAAGCAGCACCCAAAGACTCCTCCGGCAACATTGTTACCAACCCCGCAGCCTACATATTAACTGCGCGCATTCCTGCAGTGCAACCTGCCGCACGAAGCCTGCCAGTTGCTGTGCAAGGCGCACTACCTGCTTCTGCCCAAGGCGTACCTGTGGAGTTGACCGGCTGGATGGCGCTGGGGCTTATGCTCTCCTCACAGGCACCTTATGACAAGTGATGAAAACTGGTCAATAAAAGTATTTTTTGCCTACGAAGGAATTTGTTGAGTTGAGTTGAAAAATCATTTTGCGACAATGGGCCAAATTGGGTACATTTGCCGGTCCTAAAATGTACCACATTATGCCGACTGTTGAAGCATTAGCCCATGAAATCAGGGGCGGAATTACCATATTTTGTATCATCTGGAGTTTTCTACTTTTTCCGGCCAGAAAGCAAAGCCGTATGATGCAGTTGCTTTTCATTTCCACCCTGTGGCTCAGCCTTTCCTACCTGAAAGACACTGTCTTTATCTTTGAAGCAGTCAAAAACAATATATTTGTTGATAACCTGGCCAAGCTCATAGACCTGACTTTTGTCCCCTTCATCGGTGCATTCTTCATCGAAGCCACAAGACCGGGCCTCCCCAAAAACTGGCACATCGCTTTGGCTTTCGCCTTGCAGCTTTGCCTGATTGCGGCATACGTGCTCAAACCAAATGCAATTATTTTTCTGTCCGCTTTTTTCCTCTCTTTGGCTATGGCCATAGGAACGCTATTCTTTGTAATCATTTCAGCGTCAAGATACAACAAAGTCCTGTCATATAATTACTCGAACATTGAAAACAAGAATGTCAGCTGGGTAGTGCGCTACTGTCTCCTCTTCTTTGTGTTTGTGATATCCTACCCTTTGCTGTTCAATCACACTGTATGGCTAAGTGAGGCAGTGTACAATCTGGGCTGGATGATTGTGCTGAGCTTCCTATTCATTATGTCCAAGAAACACAAAGTCGTCAACCTGAATATAGACGTATATGATGCCCACTTTAATTCTGCTTCCAGCGACTGTAATGATGAACTCATATCAAATAAAGAAGACATTCCTATGAAAGATGATTTAATTGGGAATAAACTCTTCAAAACCATGGAAGAGGAGAAGTTGTTTCTCAATCCGGAACTCTCCCTGCGTGAAGTATCCGCCGCAATAGGGTCGAATATGAAATATTTGTCCCTATATCTGAACAGAAATCTTGGAACATCGTTTTACGAATATGTGAACAAATTCAGGGTGGAGGAAGCCTGTGTGTTGATTCAAAGGATGGAGCGTGACGGAAGAAGAAATATGGCGGAAGTGGCCCAGCTGAGCGGATTCAACTCCCTCTCTTCATTCAACAGATATTTCAAGAAAGAAAAAAATATGACCCCGAAGGAATATTATTATTATCATAAAAACTAAGATATATTAAATTATGAATAGCATTTACAAATTATTGGCGATAGTGGGTGCTATAGTGCTCATAGCCTGTACTAAGCAGCATAACCCGATTCCTCCTACAGTTACAGAGGAGATAAAATACGACCTTGAAGATAAACTTATTCCTACTGTATATTATACTGCGGGAAGTTCAGTGCAACCATTCAGGGAGATCATGCAATTACGTTCAGCCGTTACTGCCGCATCAGCAGAGGAAGCTGATATGATAGTGGTAGAGTCCTCTGAACTTGAAGCCTACAGGGGGCTTCTGAGCAAGGCTTGGGAAGACGGGAAAATGATAGTCGAACTCTTTCCGAACAACAAGAACCATTACGATTTCTGGAAAAGCATAGGAGCTCCGGTCTATCTGCTTCCGGAGGAGGAGAGCAATGACCTGCTTTTCCTTGCAATGCACGAATACGAGTGTTACCAGCTGCAGAATCCTTTCCTGCTCATAGATTTCAACCCCAACACCAATGTTGCACCGGATGAGAATGCCAGCGAAACCACTGACGAGGATGAGTTGCAAGAGGGTAACTATGACGCAGTAGTTGTTGAAATAGAGAAGACTGCAGAATATCTGAACACGAAGCTCGCATCCTTTGTGGATTGGGCAAATGAGAATATGCCTTCAGTGGGCCCACTCACAACAGCCGGCTCCTCTTCCTTCGATGGTGACCTGTCAAAGAGAATTGAAGACAGTAAGTTCAGCCAGCATATCACCAAAACCCTGGCTGTCGGTGTCGATGACTACCAAATCTGCAAGGTAGTCTGGTCAGATCCGGACAAGGTGAGCAGACATTCCACCGTAGATGTGAACATCACAATCACACCTTTGTATGCCTATCAGGAAAACAATGACGCAAGCGTAGCCGGAGACTATTATTTCGTAACTATGTATGTGCTTTCACATAACCGGCCGATGTACGAACTCTACAAGAAATGGCACGGTGCAGTCCGGACCTGGGCACACGTCTTCTATAGTGACAAGATGCATTTCTATGCTCGTCTGGATAAAGATAGATCGAATGATTTGTCTAACAGGCTTAGTTTCTTCGAGACCCCAAATCCTACTTCCACCCAGAGCAGTACAAGTTATAATGTAGGATTCTCCGCGCAGCTGAATGTCAGTGCACAGGCAGGTTTCCAAAATGGCAAGTTTGGAGGATCCCTCACGGTCGGAGGCTCCTTTACCTGGAGCAACAGCCGTTCTACGACAGTCAAGGACCAGAGCATAGAAATGAATACGTGGGCTGGTGGTGTATCTTACGATTTCATCACCAACAACGTACGGTGGGAAGACGAGACCAATGATGCTATTCCTGCCATAGCCAGGTCTGACCAGAAATGTGAGGCAAGCTGGTGCTGGAAGGTATCGGGGACTAAGGACGACAATACTAGCGAATCGTTCGTGTTACAATTTCTTCTCTATCCCTACTATGGCTGCCAGTGGCGACACGCAACCTGGGGTGCAGAAGGTGAAAGAAAGACGGAATGTCTTTTGCCAGAAGGTTACAGGAAGATGTATTTCCCAATCAATGCTCCTAACCGCCAGCGCAACGGCGTGATTGAGTTCAAGAATACTGCAAGCCTTTATGTTACTGATTACAAGATAATTGACTCCCGGGACAATGTAATCATCTCAAGCGGGTCTGCATACGAAAAGAATAAGGTGCTCACATATCAGGTGCCAGTTGGAAAATATCGTATCGAATACAATATAGTGGACGGAGACACCGGAAAGGTCAAAGGAAAATTCAGATTCTCCGATGTGGTTGTCAACACTGCAAAGACCACTGAACTTTATCACGCCGCAGCCGAGAAAATATAAGAGATATGGATAAAGAATATATCAGCCCCTTCCTGAATACTGTGGAAGTCCGATGGGAGGGGCTTCTTGCTGGAAGTGGAAGCGGGGACTCTCCTGCAAGTGGCTATGGAAAGTCTGAACTTGAAGATTTGGATTAAGTAATCTTCAAAATAATCAAGTAATATGATGAAGACTAATCATATCAGTTTTTCTGTAGGAGGACTGTTCCTGGCTTCATTGATGCTTTCGGGAGTCTTGGCTTTGAGCTCTTGTGTGAAAGAGCGTCAGTCTCAGGAATCGGCGGAGAGGCCTACTGTGTGGCTTTCGTCTGAAAAACCTCAATTGTCTGAAAATCAGGATGCAACCACCAAGACTCATTGGACAGGGGAGACCATATATTGGAGTGAGGGAGACATGGTCAAGGTGGCTGCCAAAGGCGACGGCAGTTGGCTTGCGGAAGATGGAACTTCGGCAGCAACGGGGGCAATAGTAGAATCCAAAAGTAAAGTGTTGGATGACTGTGCTACTACACGCTTCAGCGTGCCATCTGGATTTACGGATTCTAAACACGAGAACTGGCAATTCTATGCAGTCTATCCTGCATCCTGTGTCACAGGTACTTGCACGACTTCCGACGGGGGCTTTCCGGTGAAAATTCCGCAGGTGCAGATTCCTCTGCGCAACAAATCCGTGCGTTCATACGACCCTTCAGCTGACCTGCTTGTGGGAAAGACCTCTCAGATAACTTCCCTTGAATACGGCGATGAGTATGAAATGCTGTGGGAGAGGGCAGTGGCACACCTCGACCTTAACTTCCTGAATCTTCCGGACATAGAGGTTGGAGAGAAACTGATTTCTATAGTGATACGCACAGACCAACCGCTTGTTAACAACTTTACTCTTGGAGCGGATGGGGAGCTTGCCCTTCCCCAGGAGAGCGGTACGGACAATGTACTGACTGTGCTCCAGCGTTCGAACAACATTGTGTTGGAGGAGGATGCCTCCATAAAGGATGTGTGGCTATGCGTGCGTCCCTGCACCATTTCCAAAATGTCGGTTGAAATCCTGACGGACAAGGCCGTCTATGAGAAATCCTGGACAGGAATAAGCCGCAGTTTTACCCGCAACAGACGCAACATAATGAATGTCAATATGAAAGGTGCCAAACGCAAGATCACATCCTCGTCCCAATCGGGTGCCAATCTCAAGAAAATCTACGACTTGAGCTTTGACGTGACTATACCGGAAGTGCTGTTGTTGGAGAGCTCTTATAAATACAACAGTACTCCTATTTCTGTAACAAAAGCCATTGACCTTCATATCGAAGTCCTGCCTATATATGTTTTCGGCAGCGAGGACTATTGCGGAGATTATTACGCCATAAGCGGATACTGCATCATGCACAATGGCTCGTTCTACAAAGAAGTGCAAAAATCTTTCGAGAGTTCTGTGTTGTATGCCTACTACTGGTATATGAGCAGGTATAATCTTGAATTTCAACTGCTTTCGTCTGATGAACAGAAGGTTTCGAATGAGAACACTTTATTCTTCGTAACTCCGGAACCATCCACCACCATTTCAAGTACCACCTACAATAAAGGATTCAGTTTCAGTCTTTCCCCAAAACTGACTCTTGGAGTACGACAGGATGAGGACGAAACGACACACGAACTCTCCTGGAAGGGTATGCTGATGGGTGTCATAGGCTTAGGCTTCAAGTGGGAAGACTCCCAGACTCAGAACCTGCCTGACCAGTCGGTCGAGCTGAACACAGGAACCACGAGAGATGTGTCATACACAATAATTACAAACAATGACGAAAACGGGTTTGGTACAAAATATATCCCGAAGGTAGCAAGGACGGACCAGAGGGTGGATTTCAGCTTCGTTTGGCATCTCAAAAGCGGAAATTTCTGTGCGAAGGACAACGATTTAGGAAATATGAAACTTCAGATTGGAATTACCCCTGTATATAAGTCAGCCGCATATTCGGAGAATCACTATTCCCAATCGGTAACAAAGGTGGAGAGCAGAGTCAAATACACTCACCCTACCATATCGTCCATCATCGACCTCCCGGGAATGAACAGGATTCCTGTGGGAGATGTGAAAATCAAGAACACCACCATCAACACCATGACCAATATACTCTTCTACCGCAGCGGAGAATATGGCATTAACTCTCCATACTTTTCCCACAACGGGGCCTACAACCAGAATGAGGAGGCCAAAATAATGATGCGAGAGGGGAAATACGACATCGTGTATGAACTCGTGGAGCGTGATCTTCTCAACCCCATCGGCCGCTTTATGATACCCGGAGTGGAAGTCTCAGCCAATGGAACTACGGAGACATCCACAATCAAGGCAGAAGAATTGTAACATCTCCCCGCCGGAGCGATTGTCTGACTGGGCCTTGCTGGCCTTGCGAGTGCTGCCGAGCCCAGTCTTGCTGGTCGGGCCTTGTTTTGTCTTGCTGGTCTTGCCTTGTCTTGCTGGCCGGGCCCTGTCTTGCTGGCCGGGCCCTGCCCTGCCAACGCTAGAAGTCCTTCTTATGCCCGGTAAGATAACTGCCGCAATTTAACGCCAATGCAATGAAAAGTAAAATAGCAAACATAGAATTGATCCTCCATAATTAACTCTTTGCAAAACTACGCCGAGATATTGACAACTTATGACAATGCATATAATTATGTTGTTTTTCTGTTGTGGCGAAAGCGTCTCAGCGTTGCTTTCGTAACGATATGGTGCCCACAGTATCGGCGAAAGCGCACAAAAACCGCTTCGTGTAAATCACCGAGCGGGCTAATGTGGCTCCCAGGCACCTGTAGGGTGGGTTGGCCCGCTCGGTGCCGTCAAAATAGGCTCACCGAGCGACTTTTAAAAACGCATTGCGCTAATTATCAGATGGTTGTGTTTTGGTAATCCGCTCGGTGATTTGCACGAACTTTGCTAATACACCGGAGGGGACACATCGGGATTAAAGCTGTCGCTCGTATTACTTGCTTTTACCTCATCCACCTTCCAGTCACTTAAGCATTGCAGAGAATTTGAAGTAAAAACACTCTTTTCATGCAAACGGATTCTATATTTGCATGTATGGCCATAAAGGCTGTTGTTGACTATGATAGATAAAGAATTGAAGAGGGTGGAGATCAAGTCAGATTTGGGACTGGAGAGAATTGTTGCCAAAGGAGATGTAACTCAAATAAAGAAATGCTGGCACTTTTATACCTCTGGTGAATCCATAGATGCTATGTTTTATACACAAGAGGACTTTAACGATGGCATGAATAGAATTTTTACGGTCATCAATACGTATGAAGTCCTGTTGCTTTCATTTGTGCTAATGGATACACACGTTCATTTTATATTGTATGGAGAACTGGAAGCCTCTTCACGCTTTGTTCATGAATACATACGGCGAACATCTATGTATCTCAATTCCAAATATAAGAAACGCAATGCCTTGAGCCATATCCAAATTAGCCATCAAATAATAGATGATGACCGTTATCTCAAGTCTGCAATCTGTTATGTGGTAAAGAATCCTGTCAATGCAGGGTTACCTTATTGTTCGTGGGATTACCCATGGTCCAGCGGTCCACTATATTTCCGCCATGCCGACTCTTGGACTACCCCAAAGTGGAGACTTGGGACAGAAGATCTGGTCATAAAGAATGAGGAGATAAGAAAACTGATAAAAAGCAGAGTAAGAATTCAACCCTGTATCCGTGTTATAGATGGCATAATCTCTCCAAGTCAATACGTCTCCGTTGATATTGTTGAAAGAATATTCAGAAGTCACAAAGCCTACAATTATTTTTTATCAACTACCAAAGATGTAGATATAGAGTCTCGTGGCGGGGCGATTTCAAATCTAACAGTTCCGTTAAGCGAGATGAGGAATAACAGAAGCATCCTCATGGGAGAATTGTTTGGTATGACGGAATTAAGAAGATTGAATACAACACAACGCCTGCATCTTGCCAAATGCATGAAAACCAGATATAATTGTTCTACAAAACAGATAGCTAAACTGAGCGGATTGATCTATGATGAAGTTAAAGATTATTTGTAGCTTCCCGATAGCTATCTAATGGAGCGAGTTGACTGCGTTTGAGGAAAGTTGGCTGCCTGTTGTGGCAATGAGGCGGTAGTCTGCTCTTCGTGCAAATCACCGAGCGGGCGAATGTAGCTCCCAGGTACCTGTAGGGCATATTGGCCCGCTCGGTGCCGTCATTTTGGGCTCACCGAGCGACTTTCAAAAACATATTGCATTAATTATCATATAGTTACATTTTGGAAGTCCGCGCGGTGATTTGCACGAAGGACTCCAAGCGCTATCGGCAACTATTCCGCACAGACCGTGTGCGCCCATCCTCTCGTGAATGGGGAGACCCGCAAGCGGAGTCAGCAGTTTCCTACACTGTGCCTGGGGAGAAGTGCGCCATCTTCTCTTTGGCGTAGGCAAGAGTGACGGTGAAGGTCTTCCTGTTGGAGGATGGGGCTTCGTACATTGCATCCAGCATTATGGTCTCGCAGATGGTGCGAAGACCGCGGGCGCCAATCTTGTATTCGATGGCTGTATCTACAATGTACTCAAGCACATCGGGATTAATGACAAGCTTAATTCCATCCATCTGGAAGAGCCTTGTGTATTGCTTTACAAGTGCATTCTTTGGCTTGGTGAGGATATCGAGAAGAGCCTCTCTGCCAAGCGAGTGCAGCGAGGTGATAATTGGGAGACGGCCAATAATCTCCGGAATGAGCCCGTAGGCGCGCAGGTCCTGAGGGGCAACGTATTTCATAAGGTCGTCCCTATCCAGCTCTGCATTTTTGTTCTTTGCTGTATATCCTACCACATTTGTGTTGAGGCGCTGCGCAATCTTGCGCTCAATCCCCTCAAAGGCGCCTCCGCAGATGAAGAGGATATTTGAAGTATCTACAGGAATGAGTCGCTGCTCCGGGTGCTTTCTTCCACCCTGTGGCGGTACATTTACTATGCTGCCTTCCAGTAGTTTAAGCATTGCCTGCTGTACTCCTTCTCCCGATACGTCCCTGGTGATGGAAGGGTTGTCGCTCTTGCGGGCAATCTTGTCTATCTCGTCTATGAAGACTATGCCCCGTTGAGCAAGCTCAACATTGTAGTCGCACTCCTGCAGGAGGCGGGTAATGATGGTCTCCACATCCTCTCCAACGTAGCCTGCCTCTGTGAGCACAGTTGCATCTACTATTGCAAAGGG
>SAMEA3663025__coassemble_794_pt1 | contig 17676 bp, 14 predicted proteins | sample SAMEA3663025__metabat2_high_PE_020 | metagenome-assembled genome bin SAMEA3663025 (sample SAMEA3663025) | pig gut metagenome | biome: pig gut; feature: pig-associated habitat; material: faeces | place: France | collected 2012
CGATTGCCTACGCCACCTCCGTATCTCCGCCAGATGAGGCTGTCGCCTGGCCAGGGCGCAGCTATTGGATGCTGGATGAGGCTGGCGCTTTGCCAATGAGTCTCCATCGGGAATAATACCTAGGTGTATATACTTATTTTCAGGCTTCCCAATGCTGCTTTCCCGGCTTCACGAGCACAAAAATGCCAATTTTGTGCTCGAAAAGCCCGAAATCGAGGGTTCTGGAGGGTAAAAGCGCACAAAAACCTCGATTTTGTGCTCGGAAAGCCCGAAAATGGGGGTTCCGAAGGCCAAAAAAGCACAAAAACCTTGATTTTGTGCTCGAAAGGCTTGAAAACGAGGGTTTCGGAGGCCAAAAGCGCCAAAAATGCCGATTTTGTGCTCGGGAGGATGTGAGAGGGGACCGGGAAGGCAGGAATTGGCACTGTGAAGACAAGAATTGCCATCGGGAAGCGTAATCGTGGAGAAGTTTATCATATCCGCGGAGGCGTTTACCGTAATCGTGGCCTTCCTGCAAATCACCGCGCACGCCTTCAAAATGTAAATACCTTAGAATCAGATAATTAACTTTTATAGATGTGCTCGGTGAGCTCAAATTGAGGCCACCGCGCGGGCCAATGTGCCCCAGAGGTGCGTAGAACGGGGATTCGTGTGCGCGGTGATTTGCTCGAAGCGCTCTTTTACGCTCCAGAAGTTAAATCCCCCTCCTACCGCGCACGAAGTGTGGGTTTTTGTGCTCTGCGCCCGGGAGCCGAATGAGCTGCGCCCAGGACCGAGTGCGCTACGCCAGTGGACCGAGTGCTCTACACCAGAGGACCGAGTGCGCTACGCCAGTGGGCCGAGTGCTTTGTGCCAGGGATCGGGGGGCTGCGCTAGAGTTGGGTGACTTGTGCTACAGAAGGGTGACCTATGCTACAGTTGGGCGGCGGCGGCTTCTAGGGCGTTGTAGAGGTCTTGGCCAAATGCATCTATGAGGGGAGCTTTGAGGAATTGATAGACGGGGATGCCTTCCCGTTTTCCCTTTGCAAAGGCGCCGCGGCAGAGCGACCAGCGGTGAAGGTTTAGTGCGGTCATTCCGCTGGAGAGTTTGGTGACGCGGATGGGGTAGAGGCGGCAGGAGATGGGCTTTTTGAAGGTGCATTTGCCCAGAGAGCAGGCTCTCTCAATGGCGCAGAGGCAACCGCCCTCCTCAAAAAAGGCATAGGCGCACTCTGCAGTGCCTACAAGGGGAGTCACAAGGTCGCCATCCTGGTCTTTCACGGCAAAGCCCTGACGTTTAATCTCTTCCACTCCTTTGGGTACCATATATTCTCTGTACTCCCGATAGTTGTTCTTTAGCAGTGGAACCTCCTCCTCCTCCAGGGGCGCACCGCTGTCGCCTATTACGCAGCAGGCGCCGCCACACTCCTGGTAGTTGCAGGAGAAGCACTCTGTAAGAATCTCCGAAGAGACCAGGAAATTATCTATCTCAACAATTATTGAATCTCTCATTGTTGGCTATAGGTTAAAGAAGTTGCGTATAAATTGATTTTCCCTGAGAAGAGTGCTGCTCTCAACATCCTCTCTTGTGCCATCCATTACCACCTCTATCTTGTTGCAGTGTTCTACAAAATCCTGTACAAAACTGCAGAACTCCTCCTTTGTAATATCCTGCAGTGTATTCATATAGCCAAAATCCAGGTTTGTCTTGGAGAGGTAACTGTTGGAGAAGATATCCAGCCAGTAACTGTTAAGTTTGCTCTCCTCTATATGCAGGTCTGCCACACTCTTGCGCAAAAGGTCAAACTCCTCTTGCGAGAGCCCGTTCTTTGCAACCCTCTCCAGTTCTGTCACAATGCCGGAGAGAATAAGGTTGGAGAGCTCCTTGTCTGCAACATAATTGAGTTTAAAGAGGGCAATGCTCTCCGGGTAGAAGAGCAACTGATGCGTAAGGGAGAGAGAGTTAGCAGAGCGTTTTACGGCACCCTTGGAGACAATTCTCTCCATCATCTGCTTAACAAGCTGGCAGAGGGCCTTGTTGTGCACGGAGTAATCCATTCCAAGCGACCAGGTAATGCTTGCGCGCCTCTTAGGTATCTCCATATTAGTAAGGAACGAGCGCGAGATGCTCCCCTTTGCAAGGTAGTTGGGCAGGGTGTGCCAACTCTCCCTGGCGTTAATGTTGCCTGGCAGGGTGCTTATATACTTAATGGCATACTCCCTTATCTGCGGCAGCAGTGTATTTATGTCTCCCGATATTATAAAGAGGAAATCTGCCGCATTGGAGAAGAGCCTCTTATAGTTTCGCATAAGGTCGTTATAGTGGAGCGCCGCAATTTTGCCTGTGCTCAGTGGAGTTACGTAGGCCTTGTTGGAGTTGTTGTAAAAGGCGCAGGAATCGCCAAATTTCTCCTCTGGAGAGATATTCCTGAACTCCCTTCGGGAGACCTTCTCCTTTCTGTAGTTCTCAAAGAGCGCCTCATTTCTGTATGGCTGCGAGAAGGAGATTGCCACAAGTTGGAAGAGCCTCTCCAGATTCTCCTTTACCGTATAACCCTCTATCTGATGACTGCAGTCGCCAATGCTGCTCTTAAGCCCCATATTGTAGTAGTCGAAGAGACCCTCCATAGCAGGCTTGTCTAAATTGCCCACGCCGTTGAGGTTAAGCACCTCATTCATTATCTGATTCATCTCCATAGAATTGCCCTGTAGCAGGGAGAATCCGCCGTTGCCTATGGCCCTTAGAGAGATGGTGTCCCGCGCGGCATAGTTCTGCTTAAGCAGCAGAGTTGCTCCGTTGGAGAGGGTGATGGTGTGAATGTTAAACTCCTCATCGTCGCTCTCTGAGATGATTGTTCCGGCCTTTGCGGCAGGGATGTACTGCGGCCAGATGTTGTCGTTCTCCTCTGCCACAACCTTTTTGCTTGCAAGCGGGGAGAGCGGCACAAGACTGGAGAAGGCGCTCTCCAATCTCTCTACAGAGATTTGCTCCATACCTTTGGAATATGGCATAAAGCAGGCAAGGGTGCGTTGCTCTCTTTTGCCAAGCAGCTGCTGGGCGTAATTGTTAAAATCTGCGGCGGAGATGCTCTGTATGGCCTCCTGCATAAACTCGTATTTAAGTTCTATGCTGGCAAGCGACTCGCCGTGCAGGAAGGAGTTGAGAGCCCTTCTTATATAGATGTTGTTCGGAAGGTTTGCCCTGTTGTTGTAGAGTGCCTCCAGATTGCGCATATATTGCTCCCGAAAGCGCTCCACATCTGCATTGGTGAAGCCTTGGGAGAGAATCTGCTCTATTGTGGAGTTCAGGAAGGAGGCTGTTGAATAGAGCGCCTGCGGTATGGTCTCAAGGGTGATGGTGAAACTCTGCACTCTCTCCATCTCCATAAAGAGACCCCAATTTACATCTATGTTGAATATCGGGAGGTTATCCTTAAGGCTTCTCTCTCTAAGATTGCTCTTCAGGTACTCTGCCAATGACCCTTTAAGATACTCCTCTATGAATGGGGCGGTGGTTGCCTTGTAGGAGGTTGGCAGCGCAGGCTCAAAGATATCCATACGGAGAGAGGTGGTTATGTATTCCCTGTCCTGCAGCAGCAGAACGTTTCTATCTCTCTTGCCTGTAGGGGTGTACCATCTGCGCGGGGCGGGCTTTTGTGCCTTTGGAATGGTGGAGAAGATGGATTTTATCTTGTTTTCTATCTCTTTGGGCTCAACATCTCCAACAACTATGACAGACTGCAGGTCCGGCCTGTACCATTTGTAGTAGAAAGAGCGCAGGTCTTTTGAACTGAACGACTTGAAGTCTGTGGCATCTGTAATGCTCTGCGAGCGCGCGTAGGGACTCTTTGGAAAGAGGGATTTGAGGAGGTTGTAGTTGAGCCTCTTCTCCGGGCTATTCCACTCCTTGGAGATTCTGCTCTTAAGGAAGGTCATCTCCTCTGTAATGTCGGCCTCGTCTAGATTTAACGAGGAGAGCCAGTTATAGATGATAAGCAGGGAGGAGTCTATGGCACCGCCCTTAACCGGTACCTCTCCAATGCTGTAGACAAGGTTGTCTGCACTGGTGTGGAAGGTGATGTTCCGTTCCGGAACCCCTATGGAGTTGAGGTAGCGCACTATGGATGAGTCTGCAAAATTTCTGGTGCCCATAAGTGAGAGCGACTCCAGCATAAGAGACATTCCCCTCTCATTCTCCCCCTCCAGAGAGTATCCGCTCTTTTGCGCCATGCAAAAGTTGGCATAGCCCTTTTGTGAGTTGCTCTTTACTATTATGTACGAGAGGCCGTTGTCTAGTCTCCCGGAGAGGATTCTGGGGTCGTTGGGGAGTCTCTCCAGTTTTTGTGCGGAGAGGGTCTTAATCCCGGGCAATGTGAGAGTTGCTGCAAGAATAACAAGAATAAATAGAACGCTTCTTAACTTCATCTTAACTCCTTTTTTGCAAATGTAGGTTTTATTTTGATTGTAATTTATATTTTTTTAATTTTGCATAATGCGAAACAAACTAAAACATTAAAACTAGAGCGATGAAAAAATCAGTTAAAATTATTCTTGCGGCACTTGTAGCCTTTATGATGTGCGGAGTTTCTTATGCGCAGGAGTTGAGTCAAGCGGCAGAGATGTACAACAATGCAGTAAACTCTTTAAATAATGGAGATGATGCTGCAGCTTTGGAGTCCTTCCAGGGCGCTTATAAAATAGCTGTTGCTTTGGGAGAGGAGGGTGCTGCTTTGGCAAATGATTGTAAAGCTGTCATCCCTAAGGTAATGTATAAGATTGGCAAGACAACTGCAGCTGCAGGTGACTATGCCGGTGCAGAGACAAAGCTTGCAGAGGCTCTTAAGACTGCAGAGGAGTTTGAGGATACTGCTGCTCTTGAGGATATCAAGGCTCTCTTCTCTCAGGTGGAGATGGCTCTTGGAAATACAGCCCTCTCTTCAAAGGATTATGCTACTGCAATAGAGAAGGCAGGCAAGGCTGTGGAGTTGAATCCTTCAAATACAAAGGCTCTTGTGGTTCTTGGTATGGCAAAGGTGGATTCCGGAGATGAGGCAGGTGCGGTAGAGGCATTCACAAAGGCAAAAGAGCTTGGCGATGATTCAGGCTTCAAGCAGATGGCAAAGGAGTATCTTCTTAAGGCAAATGCTGCAATGAAGGCTAAAGATTTTAACGGCGCAGTTGCTGCAGGTCTCAAATCTATAGAGTTTAATGATACTCCTAATGCTCACAAGATTGTTGGTATAAGCGCATTCAATGCAAAGAAGTATGACCAGGCTATCAAATCTCTTGAGGTTGTTGTAAGCAACTCTCAGAAGGCAGACAATGAGAGATATTACCTTGCAAGGGCATATGAGGCAAAGGGCAACAATGCCAAGGCTTGCGAGAATTATAAGGCTGCATCCAATGCTGCCAACAAGCAGATTGCAGATTTCTGCAAGGCTAAAGCAGCTGCATTATGCAAATAGAGCTTGAGCTTCTGGCTCCAGCCAAAAATAGAGATATCGGCATTGCGGCAATAAGCTGCGGTGCCGATGCTGTATATATTGCAGCCCAATCCTTTGGCGCAAGGGAGGCCGCAGGCAACTCCTTGGAGGAGATAGAGGAGCTTATAAGCTATGCGCACTCCTTTAATGCGCGTATTTATGTAACCATCAACACTATCCTGTACCAAGAGGAGCTGGAACAGGTGCGCACACTTATCCACAGGCTCTACAGCATAGGGGCAGATGCGCTTATTGTGCAGGATATGGCAATTGCGGCTATGGAGAATCTTCCTCCCATTCCTCTCTTTGCCTCTACCCAGTGCAATATAAGGACTCCCGATAGGGCAAGGTTTCTGAGTGCGGTGGGTTTCCAGCGCCTTATCCTTGCCCGCGAGCTCTCTTTGGAGCAGATTGCAGAGGTGCATAGAGCCACTCCTGTGCCAATAGAGGCCTTTGTGCATGGTGCGCTTTGTGTCTCTTACAGCGGTCAGTGTTATCTGAGTCAGGAGATTACAGGCAGAAGTGCCAATCGAGGCGCCTGTGCGCAGGCCTGCAGATGGCCCTACACCCTGGAGGATGCATCGGGAAGAGTATTGGTGGAAAACCAGCCGCTGCTCTCTCTGAAGGATTTGGATATGAGCAGCCGCATAGGGGAACTTGTTGCTGCGGGAGTAACCTCTTTTAAGATAGAGGGGAGGCTTAAGAATGAGTCCTATGTGCGCAATACCGTCTCTCTTTACAACAGGGTGCTGAATGATTTTATAAGGCGCAATCCAGGTTACAGACGAGCCTCTGCAGGGGTGGTTTCCGGAGGATTTGTGCCTGCGCCGCAAAAGACCTTTAACCGCGGATTTACCACTCTCTTTGCAGATGGCGTAAGGGCTATGTGGCTGAGCGCTTCCGGTGCAAAGGGTAATGGAGAAGAGGTGGGGCGCGTGCTTAAGGTTATGCGCAATGCAGATGGCACCACACTCTTTACATATATGCCAAAGGGCAACGTAAAGCCCATAGAGAATGGAGATGGGCTTTGTTTCTATCTTAATGGCAGGGAGATAGCTGGTGCTCGCGCAAGTCTCTGCAAGGGCAATACTATTTATACAAATGAGTCTTTCCAACTGGAGAGGGGAGCGCAGATATTCAGAAATCTGGACATTGCCTTTGAACGGGAGATAAAGAGTAATGCGCCTAAGAGGGAGATTCCTGTAAATCTGCACTTTGAGCAAACAGGAGATAAATACCGCCTTGTGGCGGAGTGGGAATATGGCAGGATTGATTATGCAATTGGAGAGCCTTGCCAGCCTGCCCGCAACAGAGAGAGGGCGGAGGAGACGCTTAAGGAGCAGCTCTCCAAGAGTTCCGGTTGCTTCTCTTTTAACCTGGTGAGCATTAATTGCAGAGAGGTGCCATTCTTCCCAATCTCTCTGCTAAATGGCTTCAGGCGTGCGGTTGCCGCTCTGGCAGCAGAGAGGATAGAGCAGATGATTAGGCAGAGGAAGAGCGCAGAGACTCTTTTGCGCCCCGTGGAGGAGTTGTCCGCAAGGGTGGAGGGAGACCTTACCTATCTTGCAAATGTCTCAAACTCTCTCTCCAGAGAATTTTATGCCTTGCGCGGAGCGGGGAACATAGCGCCTGCCTATGAGTTGGAGAGGGCGCCCGGGGCAGAGCTTATGCGGACAAAATATTGTCTTAGGTACGAGCTTGGCATCTGCCCGCACGGCAGAAATAATCCGCAGGGCATACTGGCTCAAAGGACGCAAGAGATTGAGTATCCGCTCTATCTGAGGAATGGCGGAACAAAACTACAACTCTCCTTTGATTGCAAATTGTGCGAAATGAGAATAAAAAGAGTTACTTTTGCAGATTGAAGAGGTAGTTTATGCATAGTCAGATAGTTGAGCATTTGCGCAGTTGTGCGGATAAGGGGCGTTTCCCGCACTCATTGCTCTTTACGGAGCGTGAGGGCTATGGCGCAATTGCGTTAGTGCTGGAGGTGCTAAAATACCTCTTCTGCGGAGAGGGCGGCAACGGAGAGAATGGCTTGGAGGCGGAGCAGACCCGTAAAAAAATAGAGAGGCTGGTGCATCCCGATATCCACTTTGTCTTTCCTGTAAATACCTCCACTTTGGTGGGAAAGGAGAAGAGACCGGAGGTGGAGGAGTTTTATCCGCTTTGGAGAGAACTTGTTGCGGAGAATCCCTACTTCTCTGAGCAGGAACTTTATGAGAGGCTTGGCATAGAGAACAAGCAGGGCACAATAGGTGTGGCAGAGGCAAACTTTATTCTGCGAAAGTCTATGTTAAGCCCATACGAGGGAGATAAGAGAGCTTTTGTGGTGCTCTTCCCGGAGAGAATGAATCAGGAGGCAAGCAATAAGCTGCTCAAATCTGTAGAGGAGCCCTTGCCGGGAACATATTTCTTCTTTATCTCTCAAAACCCGCACAGGATTATTCCTACAATAGTCTCCCGATGTTCGCTTGTGGAGGTCTCTCCCCTTCCTGCAGAGGAGCTGGCTGAGGCGCTCTCTAAAAAATCGGGAATAGGGAGAGAGGAGGCGCTCTATTGGGCGGAGTGCGCAGGCGGCAGTTATGGCAAGGCCCTTGCAATGATTAAGGGAGGGGGCAGTGCGGCAAAGAACCTTGAGCTCTTCCACAGGATGCTCTCTCTGGCAAAGCAGAAGGACCTGCCTGCGCTAATCGTGCTCTCGGACGAGCTGGCCGCTATGGCAAAGGAGGCTCAGAAGCAGTTCTGCAGAGATGCGCTGGAGATTGTGCGCAAACTCTTTATGCTCTCTTGCGGGGTGGAGAAGCTTGCTCATATCTCCCCAGGAGAGAGAGAGGTGTATGGCAGTATGGCCCCGTTGCTCTCCAAAGAGTTTTTTGAGAGAAGTGCGGCGCTCTTTAACAGCTCTATTGAGTTACTGGAGAGCAATGTTAATTCAAAGTTTATATTTTGCGATATGTGCAATCGCTTCTATTTTTTTGTGTAGTTGATTATGGGAACGAAAGATAAGATAACTTATGATTGTCTGAGGGGTTGTAAGATAATAACAACTCCGGAGGGGGAGAGAGATATACAGTACGATTACCGCTCCTGCAAATTGAGCGTCTTCAACTGGCTCAGCCAGGTTTATCAGGATGAGTACAACTCTCTATTTGAGGTGAGATTTAAGAATACCCACAAGTGCGTTTATAAGAATAGTACAGGCCAGCGAATAAAGGCAAAGGATATTGTTGTGGTGGAGGCTCAGAATGGGTATGACGTGGGAATAGTCACACTCTCCGGTCCAAATGTGGCAATGCAGCTGAAGAGAGACAGGATAGATTACCGCAACTACGAGTTTAGACAGATATACAGAAAGGCCCGCCCGGCAGATATAGAGAGATGGCAGGAGGCTATTGCAAGGGAGCATAGTGTTATGATTCGCGCCAGAGAGATTGCGGCCAGTCTTAACCTTAATATGAAGATTGGTGATGTGGAGTTTCAGGGAGATGGCACCAAGGCTATCTTTTACTATATTGCAGATGAGAGGGTGGATTTCCGTCAGCTTATTAAGGTCTTTGCGGAGGAGTTCCGCATAAGGATAGAGATGAGGCAGATAGGCGCCCGCCAGGAGGCCGGTCTTATAGGCGGCATAGGCGTCTGCGGGCAGGAGCTCTGCTGTGCCAGATATATGAACGACTTTCAGTCCATTACCACACAGGCGGCCAGATGCCAGGAGCTCTCCCTTAACCCTCAGAAACTTGCAGGCCAGTGCGGTAAGTTAAAGTGTTGCATAAACTATGAGGCGCCTGCCTATATGGATGCCCAACAGAGAATGCCAAGAGTCACAGAGCCGCTGCAGCTGGAGGATGGAGAGGCCTTCCTTATGAAGACAGATATTCTTGGCCGCAAGATGTGGTTCTCTTACGACAAGAGCAATTTCTCCAATCTCTATTCTCTCTCTTCCAGAGAGGTAAGGGAGATAATTCATCTTAACAGAGAGGGTAAAAAGGGCAGGTCTCTGATGGCCGAACAGCAGGTAAATGCCGCCGAGCCTGAGTTTAAGAGCGCAGTTGGAGAGGAGAGCATAACCAGATTTGACAAGACCGGCAAGCGCAGCAGGCCACATAGGAATCATCGCCACTCCGGAAAGGAGAAGAGAGATTAGTGCCATGCGCAGAGGAGCTTTAAGGCCATATTTGTTTCAACTGCTTGCTTTTGCACTTCTTGCAGCAGCAGCAAGCTGTTCTGAGCAGGATTATGACTACTGCTACAGCGCAGTTGATGGAATGCGTTGTGGAGAGCCGGTGGAGCTGCAGCTTAATATGAGCGCCTCTGCAACCTACAGCATATACTTTTGCGCCACTATAAAGAGAGAATTGCTTCCCGATTCGGATGAGGTTATGAAGCTGCTTTTGAAATTTGTCTCGCCTTCGGGCAGAAGATATTCCGATACTCTTCTCTTTCCCACTAATGCAACAGGCAATAATATCTACTCCAGAACGATTGATGGCGTAAAGAATATAGAGTGCCATTATCTGAAGGGTGTGATTAACCGGGAGAGTGGCACTTGGAGGATTTTTGCAGAGCCGGTTGAATATTGTCCCCTCTTTGAGAGAGTTGCTGGTATTGGAATGAGAACTAAAAGAGAGAATATATGAGTACAAAGAATAAACTCTATAAATTTAAAGAGAATGAGACCTTTGCAGCCTTGCTGCAGCCCACTACAGAGGAGCTGCTGGGTAAGGATTATAAGTTTAAGGGGCGTTGGGGCAGACTCTTTTTTGGGAATGACAACCCTATTGTTCTGGAATTGGGTTGCGGTAAGGGTGAATATACCGTGCAACTTGCAAAGCTCTCTCCTCAGAAGAATTTCATAGGTATAGATATAAAGGGCGCAAGATTGTGGAAGGGGGCAAAGTCTGTTACGGAGGAGAAGATTCCCAATGCTGCCTTTATAAGAACAAGAATAGAGTTTATAGAGTCGCTCTTTGGTGAGGGAGAGATATCGGAGATATGGATTACCTTTGCTGACCCACAGATTAAGCGCGCGCGCAAAAGGCTTACCGGTACTCTCTTTCTAAAGCGTTACCGCCATTTCCTTAAGCCAAACGGGATTGTGCATCTTAAGACAGACAGTCTCTTTCTCTACAAATATACCCTCTTTACCGCCGAACAGAACAGGTTGCAGATAATCAACTCCATACAAGACCTCTACGGCGCCGCTGCCGGAGTGGGAGAGAATCTCCCGGAGGGGCTTACTACAATAAGAACCTTCTACGAACAGTATTATATTAAGAACGGCTTTACAATTAAATATCTCTCCTTCAGATTGCTTGCGGAGGGCAATGCTACCTCTGCCTGCGAAGGTGCTGCTCCTCTCTCTCTTGTGGAGCCCGAATGGGATGAGGAGTATTGGAGAACGGAGGAGGCCAAGGGAAGGGAGAATCTGGTTACCAATAAGGGCGTATAATCTCTCCTAATCTGCTATTTGCTGCGGGTGCCCACAAATTGCGCTATCTCCAGCAGAGTTCTTTTGGCATAACTGTCGGGAAAATCCTTCAAACTCTGCATAGCAAGTTCTATGTGCTGCTCAAGAGCCTTCTGGGCCAGGGCTACTCCGTTATGCTCTGCCACAAAATTGAGAGTGCGGGCAGTGACAATCTCTTCAACGGCTCTGTACTCTTCGGAGGCAGGGGTGTTGCCAGCCAAGTTATAGTCTATCCTTGCAATTTGCGTTGTAATCTCCTCCACATCTTGTGGAGTGGCATTTTGGAATGCCATAAGCAGCGGCAGGGTGAGTTTGCGCTCCTTTATATCTGCTCCTGCGGCTTTACCTGTCTGCATTTGCGGGGAGTAATCGAAGATATCGTCCCTAATCTGAAAAGCATAGCCAAGTTGGAGCGCATATTGCGCTATTGCCTCTATCTCTGCTTCTGTACCCTCTGCAGAGAGGGCGCCCCCTTTCATTGCTGCAATAAAGAGCACGGAGGTCTTATCCTTTATAATTCTGTAGTAATCCTCTATTGTGGTGTCAAGCGCTGCTGCCTTCTCCATTTGGAAGAGCTCTCCCTCTGCAAGTCTGCTTACAGTATGGGCATACTCTATAAGCACCTCTTTTTTGCACTCTGCAGCAAGCAGGTGCATAGCCTTGGAGAGCCAATAGTCTCCCGATAGTACCGCTGCGGCAGGGCTAAAGAGGGCCTGTACCGTAGCAACGCCGTGCCGCATATTGCCATTGTCGGCAACATCGTCGTGCAGCAGGGAGGCGGTGTGCAGAAGTTCCGACACGGCCGCTGCGCTATAGCAGCTCTTGTTGAGCGTTGCAGTGCAGAGGCGTGCGGCAAGCAGAGAGAGCATAGGCCTCAACTCTTTGCCCTGTGTGTCCAAAAGGTAGAGATTGATCTGTTGCAAAAGTTGGCTCTCTCCATTTAAGGCGGCGATAATGGTATTGCGGTAGCCCTCCCAATCTCTTCCAAGTTCTCTCTTTATAGATTGAATCTCCATAGTTGCCTTAATGGGTGTGGTTATGTTTAGAAGAAGTAGGCTAAAGCCAGTTGTACACCCTTATTCTTTGCTTGTGAGAATGGAGTATTCCCGGCACTGTAATTCACTATGGAGTGGCAGGCACTCTTGAAGTCCCAATAGTAGGAGGCAGAGAACTGGAATCGCCATATATCTATACCGCCGCCAAGAGCCAAGCCATAGTTCAGGCGGTTAGTGGTATAACTGTTGGAGAAGAACTTACTCTTTCCAAGCATATATTTCAAATAGGGAGAGATCTGTATAAAGGGACGCAGCATAACCAGATCCAGTCCAAATTGGAAATGGAGAGGAACAAGCAGGCTCTTTTGTGTTATGCGTTCATTCTCAATTACACCCCCTTGTACGGGAGTGTAGTCTGTCTTGCTCTGCTGATAGAGTATCTCCGGCTGGATTGCCAGCCCAAGGAGAGGAAGATGCAGTTTGTAAAGAATTCCTGCCTGAAAGCCTGTTCTGCTCTTGTTGGCGAGATAATCGACATCTGATACCCCGCCAAAGCGGTTATATGTGGCGCCTACCTTTACGCCCAACTGTGCCGAGAGGCTTAATGCGATGCCCAGAAAGGCCAGTATGAGAAGTGCTCTCTTCATTCAAACAGATACTTAATTACAGCAGATTCTCAATCTTTTCTACAAGCGCGCTCTTTGCTGCGGCTCCAACAAGCTTGTCCACTACTGCGCCATTCTTTACAAAAATGATGGTAGGGATATTTCTTACACCATTCTCAACTACAACGTCTGAATTCTCGTCCACGTTGCATTTATAAATATCCACTTTGCCCTCATACTCTGCAGCAAGTTCCTCTATAATAGGTGATATAGCTCTGCAAGGGCCGCACCAAGGTGCCCAAAAATCCACAACGGATGGTCTGCTGTTCTCTGTTACAAGTTCTGCGAAATTGTTGTCATTTACCTCTTTCATATCAGTATAACTTTTTAATTAAATTTGTCCTCTTTAAAACGCTAAATTAACATTTTTTTGCCATACGGCAACAATTATTTATATCTTTGTATATATAACCAATCTGGTGATAAATTGTTATTAAATATTATTAAAATATAACATTATGTATAAGGATTTTCAAAATTACCTCACATCAGAGCTAAAAGCTATAGAGGAGGCAGGTTTATATAAGAATGAAAGAATTATTGTAACACCGCAGAGAGCTGCCATTAAGGTAAAGAGCGGCGAGGATGTGATAAACTTCTGTGCAAACAACTACCTTGGTCTCTCAGACAGCCCGGTTCTTATAGAGGCGGCCAAGAAGGCCCTGGATGAGAGAGGTTTTGGAATGTCCAGTGTGCGTTTTATCTGCGGAACACAAGATCTTCACAAAGAGTTGGAGCAGAAGATTGCGGAGTTCTTCGGGACAGAGGATACCATTCTCTACGCAGCCTGCTTTGATGCCAACGGAGGGCTCTTTGAGCCGCTGCTGGGCGAGCAGGATGCAATAATCTCAGATGCGCTCAATCACGCCTCAATCATAGATGGAGTTAGACTCTGCAAAGCGCAGAGATTCCGCTATGCAAATGCAGATATGGCAGATTTGGAGAGATGTCTCAAGGAGGCGCAGAGTTGCAGGTTCAGAATTATTGCCACAGATGGTGTCTTCTCTATGGATGGCAATGTTGCTCCTGTAGATGAGATTTACAAATTGGCAGAGAAGTATAATGCTATGGTTATGGTAGATGAGTCACACTCTGCCGGAGTAGTGGGCAAAACTGGCCGCGGCACAACAGAGCTTTACAATCTTCGCGGCAAGGTGGAGATTCTTACCGGAACTTTGGGCAAATCCTTCGGCGGTGCAGTGGGAGGATTCACAACAGGAAAGAGGGAGATTATTGCAATGCTCCGCCAGCGTTCACGCCCTTATCTCTTCTCTAACTCAATACCTCCAATGGTAGCTGCTGCAGGCTGTGCAATGTTTGATATGATGGCCCGCACCAACGAGCTTCAGGACAAATTGCACGCCAACACAGACTATTTTGTTGCCAAGATGAAGGAGGCGGGATTTGATATAAAGCCAACCCAATCTGCAATCTGTGCCATAATGCTCTATGATGCAAAGCTCTCTCAGATAATGGCTGCCAAACTGCTGGAAGAGGGTATCTATGTAACAGGATTCTACTACCCGGTAGTGCCAAAAGGCCAGGCCAGAATACGTGTGCAGGTCTCTGCCGGCCATCAGCGTGAGCATCTGGACAAATGCATTGCAGCCTTCACCAAAGTAGGCAAGGAATTGGGAGTTATAAAATAACCTTTAAGAACTTGGCTCTTTCGACTGTTACATACGAGTTTAAAAATAGGTTAGAACGATAATTTCACTTTCGCTTGCCAACCTTCAGCCGCACCATGCACCACACCTCTTCGCAGAAGGGCCTGCGGTCTGGCTGGCAATCTGGCGCATCTGAGCCGCATTTGCTAACTCGCAGATGCTCAAACAGACGCAAATTTTGCGGCCCATCTGCACCGATTGCTTACGCCACCTCCGGCATCTTCTGCAAAGAGGTTGGTGCAATGGTTGCTGCATAGAAGAGTTGCTTACTGACGAAAGTTATTCTACTTTTTCAAGTACGCAATCCTCAGGCACAGTCCAAAAGTCGCCAGGGATATCATTCTTATCAAATACAACCTTTGCTCCTCCTTCAACAGTGATGTGCCACCTCATCTTCCACTTGCCATCCTCCTGATAGGCGTGAAGGTATGAGCGCTCTTCTCCGAATTCAGTTGATCCAGCCTCTCTGTTTTTATTGCCGCGATCAGTAAAATATAAACTAACAAATTCAAACACCTTTCCATAAAAACCTATGATAGAGGGATCTTTTGAGTTAACTAAGTTTTCATCATTGAATTCATTGGTTATATACACACCATCTTTTAATATAGAATATCTTCCTTTCAATATTATTCTGTGACCAATGTCATTAGTGACCAATTCAACCTTAAAGACTAATCTTTCCAATGTGTCTTTAAATTGCCACAGGCCAACATAATCTTTCAGATACTCATAAGTTTCCTCTTTGGAATAACGGATCGAAGGCCTTTCATACCGCTGTGCATTTGTACTTTGCACAGAAAGCATTACTAACATAATCAATGCAATTCTTTTCATCACTACCTCCTTTTTAAACAATCATTACTCTCTGTCTTTTCATATTCTGTTTGTCACGAGGCGGCAAGTAGAAAAAGACCTTCCACGCAAACTTCCGTTTGGCTATACCTTCAGCCGCACCATGCACCACGCCTCTTCGCAGAAGGTCCTGCGGTCTGGCTGGCAATCTGGCGCATCTGAGCCGCATTTGCTAACTCGCAGATGCTCAAACAGACGCAAATTTTGCGGCCCATCTGCACCGATTGCTTACGCCACCTACGGCATCTTCTGCAAAGATGTGGGTGCACTGGCAGCTGCGCGGAAGAGGTTGCCGAGCGCGCGAAAGTTATTCTACTTTTTCAAGTACGCAATCCTCAGGCACAGTCCAGAAGTCGCCAGGGATATCGTCCTCTGTTTCAATATAATATATTTCAGGCTCGTCTGGTATGATATGCCATTGCATATACCATTTACCATTCTCTTGATATGCTTTCAAGTAAGAACATTTGTCTCCCCATTCCTCAGAACCTGCCATTCTGTTTTTATTACCTCTATCTCGAAAGTACAAAACAACATAATCTTGTGTCTCCATATAGTATCCCTTGATAGATTCCATATTGATTATTGATGATTTGAGACTATTAAATTCATCAGTAATAAACTCATTATTAATTGATAAAGAATATCGTCCTCTAATTACGATATCTTCTCCGTCGTTAAATGTTATCAACTCAACTTTAAAGATTGTTTTGGTTAGCGTATCTTCATACCTCCAAACACCTATGTAGTTATTAAGAAACTTATAATCAGCGATATTTGAATAACGTTCAGACTCTCCGCCTATCACTTGCGCAGTAATGGCCCGCGAACACATTAGCATTATAATAATTAATATTAATCTTTTCATGTTTACCTATTTTTTAAGCAATTCTCATTTTCGGACTTACCATATTCCGTTTGCCACTCACTGTCATTCAAATCATTATTATACGATTGAAATACTACATTAATACCCATATACTCCCAATATTTATTCTTAATACTATCACATACTCCAGAGAATGTTCCCGATGAAACTGCGACCCTGTTCATATTACTTTTGTACTTATTAGCCCATTTCTCTTTATCAATAACTTGTGCGAAGTAGTCCAACAATAGTTGCGAGTCAGTCACATAAAAATATGCTATCAAATTATCAGAAGTTATAACATATCTAAAGAGGTCCGTATTATAATCCAGTCCTTTTTTTATGTAATAATACAATGATAGTATGTCCTTTCCAGATGGTAAAGGAATATTACTTGGATGATTATGTATATGGTACATATACTTTGAATTAAGGTGTAGCTGACTTTTTACCTGTCCTCTCTCATTTTGCGTAAAATGGTCATTTGTCACGCTTGTACCATCCACCCTGCCAAGATATGAATGTTCTACTTTTGCTCCTTTGCCTACCAGTGCAAGAAACTCCCCAACATTCTCACCCAACACAGCATTCTTGACCGTACTTGCCAGCGCCTGACATAGCGGGTTATTGTACAAATAACATGCAGTAAAGGTGGTGTCAGATGTTATAGTGGCAGAAAATGTAATCTCATCTGAGACCTTGCACCCCCTTCCATCCATCCACCATCCAAAGAATCCGTCGGAAGGCGGTGCGCCAAAGTACTCGGCATCTATTGTAACGGTACTGACACTATCCGTAACCGTAAATGAAGTGGAACCAGTAAGCATTCCCATTGCATTGAGCATAACCGTGTATGACTTTACGGCATTATCCTCCTCATACTTGAAGGGCTTGTCCTGCCTGCCGTCTCCGCCTCCGCCAAAGTCGCCCCAATAATCAGCATTTGTACCACCGCCATCGGGGGTCTCCTTCTCGTCCACATTGATGAAAAAGAGTCTATCTGTATTTGTATTTTTCTTCGGCGCGTCAGCGATAACTACTACCTCATCAAGCACACCACCGTAGAACCCGTCATCAATATCATCATCACCGCTTTTGGTACGGAGAGAAAAATATCTGTAAAAGGCGAGCCTGCTGCCGCCATCTCCACAAGCCCTATTCACAACCGTCTGCGAAGCCCTGCCTCTATCAAAGAGCACAATCTTTTGAAATGAGCCAAGCGTATCCGCATAGATAGCCACTCCACTGAAATTGCGTTTGAAGAGATAACTGTACTCCCTGTTCTTCTGCCAATAGGAATAGGAGGGAATCATTGTCACAAGGAACTCCTTATGGCTATGATCAAAGACATTATCCCTTACCACATAGAAACTCTTTATGCCAACCAGAGTATCATTCACCGCTGTTCCATCCTTACTGAATGCGCCTTTAAGACATCCGGAGTCCAGATTCAGCGGGGTTTCAAGATAGTAATACCCCTCCTCAAATGAATTTCTCAATGCCTTATCCGGTAAGAGATAACTGCGCAACTGAGACAATGAAGCAAAATAGATATTATCCTCTCCGCCAGAAGCCTTGGTGTCAGGAGAAGTGTACCATTGAGACATATCAACAGGCAATACAGGTGTAGTAGCAATATCCAACTGTAGCAAAGGAGACTTACCTCTCAATGCTTCCACCACCGAAGAGTCTTG
>SAMEA3663025__coassemble_807_pt1 | contig 17412 bp, 16 predicted proteins | sample SAMEA3663025__metabat2_high_PE_020 | metagenome-assembled genome bin SAMEA3663025 (sample SAMEA3663025) | pig gut metagenome | biome: pig gut; feature: pig-associated habitat; material: faeces | place: France | collected 2012
CAGCAAGGCTGGCAGCGGCAGTAAGGCCGGCAGCGGGAGCAAGGCTGGCAGTGGCGTCAAGGCCGATAGCGGTGCTGGGGAGAGCAGCGGTGCGCAGCAGAGGGTGCAGAGGTATAATAGGAGCAATGAGTTTGACAGAGTGGATGGCACCTTTGCAAGATTTCTGGAGGAGGAGGTCTTGCCGCTTGTTGCCACATTAAAATGTTCCGGCGGTCAACCTCTCCTTATCTCAAGCAATCCAAACAACAGAGCAATAACAGGGGCAAGCAGCGGCGCAATATGTGCCTTTAGTGCAGCTTGGTTTCGTCCCGATCTCTTCCGCAGGGTATACTCCTCTGTAGGAACCTTTGTAGCTATGCGGGGCGGCAACCAATACCCTTGGATAATAAGAAAGACAGAGCCCAAACCCCTGAGAGTATATCTGCAGGATGGGGTGAACGATGCCTGGAATCCCCTCTTTGGAGAGTGGTGGGAGGCAAATCAGCTTATGGAGTCGGCATTGGACTTTGCAGGCTACGAACTCTTCTTCAAGTGGGACCGTGGCGGGCACAGCATTAAACACGGTACGGCTCTCTTTCCCGATGCTATGCGCTGGCTCTGGCGCGGGTGGCCGGCAGCGGTGGAGTGCGGCAGCTCCAGAAACGATATGTTGCAGGCGCTTCTGCCGGAGCAGCAGGCAGCCCAGCGAAGCCAGCCTTGGCAAAGATGTAGCCTCACAGCAGAGGAGAGGGCCCTCTTTGAAGAGGCCTGCAAGAGTTCCCTGGAGGCAATCTCACCTGGAGGATGGTCTAAGGCGGTTGCGCAGAAGGGCTCTATGTGGATATATTCATATACCGCAAATAATCCTGGCAGTCCCGATACGGAATGGGAGAATGGGCTGGAGTTCTACTATTTGCACTCCGCTCCAAATCAGATAGCCTTCGACACAGAGGGTAATCTTTATGTTGCATCAGAAATCGGCATTCAGGTCTGCGACCACAACGGTCGCGTAAGGGCAATATTAAATGGCCCAAAGGGTTCTGTTGAGCGGATGCTCTTTATTGGCAATAGGCTGATTGTGGAATCGGGAGGAGAACTCTTCTGCAGAGTGTTGCGCGCAAAGGGCAGCCGCAATCCGTTTGAAGAGCAGTTGCCAAAGTCGCAGGGGCAGGGCTGATGGAGGCAGCTACAAGACCTTATCTTTGGTAACATCGGGAAGATGCACTATGCCGTGATTTACGGCATATATGGTAAATTTTGCAATAGAACGTGTGTTTAGTTTTAGTGCAATATTGTTTCTGTGAAAGATTACGGTAGAGGTAGAGATGAAGAGGCTCTCTGCTATCTCTTTATTGGTGAGCCCCTTTACCACTAAGGCCAGCACCTCCTCTTCTCTTTTGCTAAGGAGCGGCCCTCTCTCTGCCTGGCAAATCTGGGAACTCTTTACCTCTGCAAAATTGCCCGTAGGGTGCCCCATATTGCGCAGCTTGAGAAAGTTCTTTACTATATCCATCTCCGACTCCTCCACATTAAGGAAATGGTAACCCTGATAGAGCGATGCTGGGGTCTCTGCCTCTCCCACAACAATGATTCTCTTGCCAAGCGCACTCTTTAGCTCCTGCGAAGTTGCAAAGATTTTGGCGCTCACAAAGGCGTGCACAATAAGTGCTGTCTCCTCTTTTAGCAGCTCTTTTGGGCTGGAATAGGTTGATATTTGCGCAAAAGGCACCAGGTCTTGCAATATTGACTTAAGTGCAAGAGCGGTTAATGTATTTGCATCTACTATGGCAATCTGATACTTCATCTCTCTGGATGCAAAAATACATAAATAATCTCGCTGTGCAAAGCCTCTTTACAGGCAGCACCTTTTTGGTGATTTTTGGGTTAAAACTGATACAAATGATAGGTCATATCTCTTTTGCACTCTCTATTTTTGCAGCCATAATACGATTATTGTTATGGATAGTAAGAGAATATGGATTTTTGCCGTTATGCTGCTCTCTCTGCCGTTGAGAGGAGAGGCGCAGGCCGATTTGGAATCACCTGCAGATACATTGTCGCACCTTACAGAGATTGAGGTTGTTGCTAATCTTAAACAGGCCAGCCAGCTTGAGAGTTTGCCGCTCTCCTATACTGATATGCCTTTGCGGGCCATAGAGAGCGAGGGCATTACGGCAATAAAGGATTTTTCTGCCTTTGCGCCAAATTTTTATCAGCCGGATTATGGCTCAAGAACCACCTCTTCCATATATATAAGGGGGCTTGGTTCCAGAATGGACCACCCGGTTGTGGGGCTTAATGTGGATGGTATTCCGGTTATGAATAAGAGCGCCTTTGACTTTGATTTTTTTGATATTCGCAGGATAGAACTCTTAAGGGGGCCGCAGGGAACACTCTATGGCAGAAATACAAGCGGAGGTGTAATTAATATTACAACCCTCTCTCCATTTGTGTGGCAGGGCTTGAAGGCTGCTGTAGAGTATGATTCAAAGGAGGCTTATTCTGCAAGAGTCTCCTACTACGGGTTAAGCAAGAGAGGGGGCGAGAGCGGCCGCAGGTTTGGATACTCCTTTGCAGCGTCGTTCCGTCACCAGAGGGGAGAGCATTTTAATCAGACAAGCGGCGAGTATGTGGATTGGGGCAATGATGTTGGACTGAGAAACAGATTGCAGTGGAAGAGAGGAAGAGGTTGGAATCTGGAGAATAATATCTTCTTTTCATATACAAGGCAGGGCGGATATCCATACAGACATTTGGATAAGAGCACGGGGCTTCTGGAGCCGCTTGCTTATAACGATACCTGCGGTTATAGAAGAGTCTTTCTCTCCGAGGGCTTCAAGGCGGTAAAGAGGGGCGAAGCGGTGGAGTTCTCTCTTGTAACAGGGGTGAACTATCTGGATGACAAGATGCGCCTGGACCAGGATTTTACTAATAGAGATTATTTTACTCTTCTTCAGAAACAGAGGGAAGTGATGCTCTCTCAGGAGTTTGTAATAAAGAACAAGACAGACCAGAAGAGGTGGCAGTGGCTTGTGGGCGCATTCCTCTTTTGGAAGGAGCAGAAGATATCTGCTCCGGTAAACTTTCATAAAGAGGGCATAGATGACCTCATTCTCTCCGGAGTGAACTCCATTCTCTCCAAGGTTATGCCAAGGGCAAAACTTGTTTTTGCAGAGGAGAGTTTCCCTATAGAGAGCGATTTTAAGATTCCTACAATGGGCGCGGCTCTCTTCCACGAGTCCAATTGGCTCTTGGGAAGGTGGCGCATAACTGCAGGCATAAGACTGGATTATGAAAAGGCCTCTATGGATTATGATTCACATTCTCTTGTGCATTACAGGCTCACCCCTATGATGCCTCAGCCTAAAGAGCTTATTACAACTTTTACTGGCAGCGAGAATGTGGATTTTGTAAGGGTGCTTCCAAAGTTTGCTCTCTCATATCTGGTAAAGGAGGGAGATATATATGCAACCGTAACAAGGGGCTACAGAGCTGGCGGATTTAATACAAACATCTTCTCCGATATGCTGCAGAATAATATGATGCACAATATGATGAAGGATATGGGATTGCCTCAGTCCATATTGGACAAGGCTCCGGCCTTTACCAATGCCGAGAATGCCACCTTTAAACCGGAGGAGAATTGGAATTTTGAGTTGGGCGCTCATCTGAATCCGCTGCCGGGAATGCGTCTGGATCTCTCTGCATTTTATATTCTCTGCAGAAACCAGCAGGTTACGGTTCTGCCAACAGGAATGGCAACCGGCAGAATGATGTCCAATGCCGCAAGGAGTCACAGTCTTGGAGGAGAAATCTCCCTCTCTTACAGGCGCGGGGGATTGAATCTGGCCGCAGGTTATGGCATTACCAGAGCAGAATTTGACAGATATGAGGATGGTGATGCCAACTACAAGGGCAACAGACTTCCTTATGCTCCGGCATCCACTCTCTCTGCAATGGCAAGTTACAGATGGGATATCTCTGGTTCTAAACTCTTAAAGGCAGTGGATGCGGGATTGAACTTAAGCGGTATAGGCAAGATTTACTGGGATAATGAGAATCTGGAGAGCCAGTCTTTCTATTCTCTGCTTGGCGCGCACATTACTGCAGATTTTGGCAAGCTCCGCGTTACAGCCTGGGGAAAGAATATTTTGGACAGAAAATACAATACCTTCTACTTTGTCTCCCTCTCCGAGAAGTTCTTCTGTCCTGGCGCAGGGGCAAGGTTTGGTATAAAGTTGGATTTTGAACTTTAGAGATTGGAAGGTCTCCATTAATTTAGTATTTTTGCGTTATTAATTGTTAATGAAAATTTATAACGCATAACTATGTTTAAGAGAGATAATCTCAAAGGAGATTTGTTTGGCGGCGTAACGGCCGGTATTGTAGCCCTTCCTCTTGCCCTTGCATTCGGCATTCAGGCCTTTGGCGGTATGGACCATCCTGCCGCAAGTTCAATAGGAGCCCTTGCGGGACTGGTGGGAGCGGCATTTCTTGGATTTTTTGCCTCGCTCTTTGGAGGTACACATTCGCAGATAAGCGGCCCTACTGGGCCAATGACGGTCATTACCTCCAGTCTGGTAAGCGGAATGTGGGTCTCCACCAGCGGAGACCTCTCCACTGTGCTTATTACAATGTCTTTGGCAGGAATCCTCTGCGGACTCTTTCAGATTGCCTTTGGGTTGATAAGGATAGGCAAATATGTAAGATATATTCCATATCCTGTTCTCTCCGGCTTTATGAGCGGTATTGGAGTAATCATAATTCTGCAGCAGATATATCCAATCATAGGCAGCAAGTCGCCGGTGCTGGTTGTGGATATGGTTGCAAATTTCCCTGCAACGGTTGCCTCCGGCATCTCCGTAACCGCGCTTCTGCTTGGTTTGGGTACAATATTGATTATAGAGCTCTTCCCGCTTGTAACTAAGAAGGTTCCATCTACCTTGGTGGCCCTTATTGTAATGACGCTTGTCTCTCTTCTTTTGGATTTGGACGACAAACTTATAATTGGTGAGATTCCAAGCGGTCTGCCGCTTCCGTTCTTTGCAAAACCGGAGATATCGCTTGCCGGTATAAACTGGGGACATATCATCTCCGCTGCGGTAATTCCGGCTCTTACCCTTGCCTGCCTGGGCTCCATAGATACTCTGCTTACCTCTGTTGTTGCAGACAACATTACAAAGACCAAGCATAACAGCAATCAGGAGCTTATCGGTCAGGGTATAGGAAATGCCGTTGCAGGACTCTTCTGCGGTATTGCGGGCGCAGGCGCTACTATGAGAACAGTGGTAAATGTAAAATCGGGAGGAAGAAACAAATTGAGCGGAATGGTGCACGCGCTGTTGCTCATGGCAATATTGCTTGGCCTTGGCTCTCTTGTAAAATATGTGCCTCTCTCTGTTTTGGCAGGTATTCTTATTACCGTAGGATGGGGAATTATAGATTTCAGAGGGTTTAAAGATCTCTTGAGGGTCCCGATGTCCGACGCGGTGGTGCTTATCATTGTCTTTGTTGTTACTGTCTTTGTGGATTTGCTCACTGCAGTGGCAATAGGTATGGTGGCTGCCTGCGTGCTCTTTATGAAGCGTATGGGAGATCTTGTGGAGGCAACCTACAGTACAAAGAGCGCAGATACCACCCACTCTAAGGAGAATGCGTGGGACGATGACCCTATTATTCCGGAGGCCGCAGTGGGCAAGGTCTATATAAAGCATCTTGCAGGACCTCTCTTCTTTGGCTCTGTGAACAGTTTCAAGGATCTTATCCTTAAGGTGCCGGAGGGTACAAAGGTTGTGATTATCCGTATGAAGAAGGTGGACTATATGGACCAGTCCGGTCTCTATGCAATGGAGACAGCCGTTACAGATTTACAGGCGCAGGGGGTTACGGTGCTTATGACTATGATTCAGCCGCAGCCTCTTAAGATGCTCAAGTCTATAAGATGCATTCCGGGACTTATTCCGGAGGAGCATACCTTTGAAACCATTCAGGCTTGTGAGCTCTTCCTTAAAGAGATGCCTGAGATTAATTAATTTCTGTGTATGAATATTGTCATTGCTGGTGCGGGTGAGGTTGGAAGCCATCTGGCAAAGATGCTTGCAGAGGAGAAGAACAACAACCTTACCATCATAGACAAGAGCGAGGCCCGTTTGGAGAAGCTCTCGGAGATTGCAGATGTGGTTACACTTGCAGGAGACCCTACCTCTATAGAGGTGCTTATGACTGCAGGTGTGGACAAGGCAGACCTCTTTGTGGCCGTAAGTCCTGCCAGTGAACAGGATATCAATATTATAAGCGCTCTTCTTGCAAAAAAGATGGGCAGCAAGAAGGTTACGGCCAGAATAAATAATGAGGAGTATCTTACCCACGAGAACAGAATTCTCTTTACAGAGTTGGGAATAGACCTGCTCTTCTATCCGGAGAAGATTGCCTCCTATGAGATAATAGACCTTCTCAAGCAGACAGGCACAATGGAGTTTATGGAGTTTGCAAGAGGCAGGCTGCAGATGGTTGCCTTCCGTCTGGATGATGGCGCGCCGCTGCTGGAGAAGACTGTGGGCGAGTTTGAGGGGGCCTTTGATGCGCAGTACAGAGTGGTGGCAATTGCAAGAAACGGCTCTACGCTTATACCTTCTCAGCAGGAGCGCTTTATAGAGAAGGACCTGCTCTTTGTTATATGCACCAGAGAGGGTGTTGAGTCTGCCCTAAGCTTCTCCGGCAAACCGGAGATAGATATAAAGAAGCTTATGATTGTGGGAGGAGGCAGGATTGGAGAGATTCTTGCCAGAAAGATGGAGGGCGCTGTAGACAGCATTAAGATAATTGAGCAGAGGCAGGAGCGTTGCGAGTACCTTGCTGCAAAGTTGGGAGATAATGTGCTGGCAATAAATGGAGATGGCCGCAATACAGATATTCTGGTGGAGGAGAATGTGAAAGAGTGCGATGCTTTGGTGGCAGTTACAAGCAACTCGGAGACCAATATCCTTACCTGCGTGGCAGCCAAGCGTATGGGAGTTCCAAAGACCATAGCGGAGGTGGAGAATATAGAGTATATAAAGCTTGCGGAGGGAATGGGTGTTGATGCGGTCATAAACAAAAAACTTATTACCGCAGGCAGAATATTCCGCTTTACCCTAAGCAACAAGGTGCGCTCCATAAAGTGCCTCAATGGCTCCGATGCAGATGTGCTGGAGTTTATTGTAAGCCCTGGAAGCAAGATTACCAAGGGCAAGATAAAGGATTTGGGCTTTCCAAGTCAGGCTATCATAGGTGGCATTGTAAGAGGCAACGAGTCCATTATTGCTACTCCCGATACGGAGATTATGCCATACGACAGAGTGGTGGTCTTTGCTCTTCCCGAAGAGTTGGAGAGAACCAATAAGTTTTTCATTTAAATCTGGAGCAATATGTTTTTAGAGAGTGCCAAGGAGGCCGGCTGGATAGAGGTTATTTGCGGTTCTATGTTCTCCGGAAAGACAGAAGAGCTGATACGTAGACTAAAGCGCGCAAAATTTGCAAATCAGAGGGTGGAGATCTTCAAGCCCGGAATAGATGTGCGCTATTCTGCAGATGAGGTGGTCTCTCACGATGCCAATGCCATTCAATCCACACCTGTGGAGCATTCGGGAAATATTCTGCTCCTCTCTTCTGATGTGGATGTTGTTGGCATAGATGAGACGCAGTTTTTTGACGATGGTATTGTGGAGGTTTGTCAATATCTTGCAAACAGGGGAGTAAGGGTTATATGTGCCGGGCTGGATATGGACTACAAGGGCGAGCCCTTTGGCCCTATGCCGAGGCTTATGGCAGTGGCCGAGTATGTTACAAAGGTGCACGCCATCTGTGTGGAGTGCGGCAATCTGGCGCATCACTCCCACAGGATTGCGGGTGGTACAAACCTGGTGCAGTTGGGAGAGAAGGATTCCTACAGGCCTCTCTGCCGCCACTGCTTTAACAAGGCTGTAAAGCTTTTGGAGGAGAAGTAGTTATGGGAAAGCTCTATCTTGTGCCTACCCCTGTGGGGAATCTGGAGGATATGACCTTTAGGGCAATAAGGGTTCTGAAGGAGGTGGACCTAGTGCTTGCGGAGGATACCAGAACAAGTTCTATGCTCTTTCGCAAGTTTGAGATACGCACCCCTATGGCCTCGCACCATAAATTTAATGAGCACAAGACCTCTGCCTCCATTGCGGAGAAGATAGCCGGCGGAATGAATGTGGCGCTTATTAGCGATGCGGGCACTCCCGGCATATCAGACCCGGGCTTCTTTCTGGTAAGGGAGTGCATAGAGGCCGGAGTTGAGGTTGAGACGCTTCCCGGCGCAACGGCATTTGTGCCGGCGCTGGTAACATCGGGATTCCCTACAGACCGCTTTATCTTTGAGGGCTTTTTGCCCGTAAAGAAAGGGCGTCAGACAAAGATGAAGGAGATTGCCTATCACGGGGCAACCACAATAGTTTATGAGTCGCCATACAGGCTTGTTAAGACGCTTGCGCAGTTTGCGGAGATTATGGGGCCTCAGCGCAGGGCTGCTGTCTGCAGGGAGATCTCCAAGTTGCACGAGGAGTGCCGCAGGGGAACTCTGGAGGAGCTGCACAAGTGGTATCTGGAGAATGAGCCCAAGGGGGAGATAGTTTTGGTTTTATCGGGAAAAGATTATGAGGGGAAGGATTATGAAGGGGAGAGAAGAGAAGAGGGAAGAGGAGAGAGCGGGCAATGAGAGGCTTGCTCTTCTGCGTGCCAGAGGTATAATGGCATTGGTGGCGCTGCTTTTTTTGTTTCAGGCAGGGCTCTTTATCTACAACAAATTTTTTGATGCTGTCTCTGTTGCGGCTGCTGCAGAGAGTCCCGCAGCGGCGCGCAGAGTTGCTGCAAGAGGCAATGGCGCTTCTGCAGGCAAAGATTCCTCTGCAGGAAAAGATTCCTCTGCAGGCAATGGCGCTTCTGCCGCCACCAGCCAATCTGCTGCAAAGGTCCAATCTGCCGCAAAGGGTCAATCTGCCGCAAAGGGCAAGTATTCAGCCAGGCGGGTACCTCGTCTGGTTAATCTCAATAGGGCGGACAGTGCGGAGCTGGTGGCTCTATACGGGGTTGGCGCCTATACTGCCATGCGTATTTTGAACTATAGGGAGAGGCTTGGCTCTTTTGCCTATGTGGAGCAGTTGCTGGAGGTTAAGGGGATGGACTCTGCAAGGTTTGCCGCAATAGAGCAGGATGTGGTGGTTAGGGAGGAGGAGATTAAACGCTTCTCTCTGGATACTGTAAGTGAGGCATTTATGAGGCGTAACCCATATATTGGCGCCTATGCGGCTCAGGGGATTGTGCTTATGCGCTCTTTGGGGGTGCATATTACCCCAATGATGCTCTATAAAGAGAAGATTCTCTCATTGGAGAGGGCAAGAAAGCTTATGTTCTATTGCAAATGAGTACTTTGGTACTCTTTTTTTCATACTTTTGTTGTTTAAACTACATTTTTGCGTTTGCATTATTTGTACAGCTAAGTAATAGAAGATGAACATTATTGAATGCAGAGGGATTGTAAAGCGTTTTGGAGACTATACTGCCCTTAATTCCGTCTCTTTTGAGATACCTCAGGCTAAGATTTTTGGCCTGCTTGGCCCTAATGGCGCCGGAAAGACTACCCTAATTAGAATTATAAATCAGATTACTCTTCCCGATGCGGGTGAGATTATCTTTGACGGCAAGCCCATAAAGCCCTCCGATGTGGAGTTTATTGGCTATCTGCCGGAGGAGCGCGGACTCTATAAGAAGATGAAGGTGGGCGACCAGGCTCTCTATCTTGCAAGGCTTAAGGGTATGACTACCGCTCAGGCTACCAAGGAGCTTAAGGAGTGGTTTGTAAAGTTTGGCATACAGGCTTGGTGGAACAAGAAGGTGGAGGAGCTCTCCAAGGGTATGGCGCAGAAGATTCAGTTTATAACTACCGTAATGCATAGGCCAAAGCTGCTTATTCTGGATGAGCCCTTCTCCGGATTCGACCCTGTGAATGTTCAGATTATCAGGGAGGAGATGCTTAAATTAAGAGAGATGGGCAGCACAATTGTGCTCTCTACGCATAATATGGAGAGTGTGGAGGAGCTTTGCGACAATATTGCGCTTATAAACAAATCCAATCTTGTAATTACAGGAGAGGTGGATGCCATAAGAAAAGAGCATGGTTCCAATCAGGTAGAGCTCTATTATAGGGCAGGTGAGCGCGTTACAACGGCATCGGGAAGCACCCCAAGCGCAAATCTTATTGGCGATTGCGACAAGTTTGCAATAGTCTCTGACGAGCCGCACAATAATGTTTATAGGGCGGTGATAGATCTTAAGCAGGGTGCTGTTAATGCGGATGTGCTCTCCGCATTCCTGCCAAAGGTGGATATTATGCAGTATAACGAGCTCATTCCTAGAATGAACGACATCTTTATAAAACTTGTAAAATAGTCTCTTGTTATGGGAAAGAATAAAATAGGTATTATTATAGGCAGGGAGTTCTCCATTAGGGTTAAGAAGAGATCTTTTATTTTAACTACAATTCTTACTCCGCTGCTCTTTGCCGGCTTAATGTTGGTTCCGGGTCTGATTGCTTACTATACCGCTTCCAGTCAGGAGAGCAAAAAGGTCTCTGTCTATGACGCAACAGGGGTTGTTGAGGGCAAACTTAACTCTAACGATGCCATTAGTTTTTCTTATATTTCCTCTGAGGATATTCAGAGGGTTAAGAATGAGATTAAGCAGAGCGGAGATGAGAATCTCTTTCTGCTTACCGTAAATTCGCAGGATAGTGTAAAGGGAATTGCGGTCTCTCTCTTCTCTGCAAAGGCTGTGGGTATGGAGCTGGAGGGTTCCATAGAGCGCTGCATTAAGGATGCTGTAGAGGAGTATAAATTGGGGCAGTATGACATTCCTAATCTTAAGGAGGTTATTGCAGGCATAAGAACAGATGTGAATATATCTGCATTTACTCTGGAGGAGAATTCGGAGGATGAGAAGGAGTCTCACGTAGGCATCTATATGGCCATTGGCTATGTTGCCAGCTTTATGATATATATGTTTATCTTTATGTTTGGCAGTATGGTAATGAGGAGTGTGATAGAGGAGAAGACTACCAGAATTGTGGAGGTTATTATCTCCTCTGTTAAACCTTTCCAGCTTATGATGGGCAAGATTCTGGGTGTGGCCGCTGTGGCTCTTACACAGTTCTTTATCTGGATAGTGCTTACCGTGGTTATAATCTTTGGCGTTACTGCCGCTATAGGTGGAGATGGTGTTAAGGAGATGGCTGGCAGTACGGTGCAGATGAGTGCGGTGCAACAGATGGCAACGGAGAATATGCAGGCTAATGGCGTGGATGTTGCGCAGGTGCTCAACAGCGTACAGACTCCTGCCATAGAGGAAGCCGGAGCGGAGCAGGAGGGCTTTTCTAACTTCTATTCCAAGATTAGCGGAATGCTGGAGGGCGTAAACTTTGTAAAGATTATACTCTGCTTTGTAATCTACTTTGCGCTTGGTTACTTGCTCTATGCAAGTCTCTTTGCGGCAGTGGGTTCTGCGGTGGATAACGAGGCTGATACACAGCAGCTCATTATGCCTATAACTATTCCGCTTATTGTGGGTCTCTTTATAATGATGCACACCTTCCAGTCGCCGGACAGCGCGCTCTCTGTGTGGGCCTCAATTATTCCGTTTACCTCTCCAATGGTAATGATGGCAAGAATTGCATACGATGTGCCAACCTGGCAGCTCTTGCTCTCTATAGCTCTGCTGCTTGGTACCTTTGTAGGGTTTGCATACCTCTCCGGAAAGGTCTACAGAATAGGTATCCTTATGTATGGCAAGAAGGCCAACTGGAAGGATATTGCAAAGTGGTTAAGAAGGTAGGGCGCATTTATGGTAAATCTCTATCTTACAAGGCACGGAGAGACAGAGGAGAATCTGAAGGGGGTGCTGCAGGGGCAGAGCAACGGCACTCTCTCTCCTTTGGGGCTTAGACAGGCGGAGGGGCTTGCCCTCAGAATGGAGTCTGTGCCGCTTGAGGCAATTATCTCCAGCAAGCTCTCCAGAAGCGTAATTACAGCAGAGGCTGTTGCTGCAAGGCACCCCAATGCGCTCTTTGTAGAGACAGAGCTGCTGAATGAGGTGGATACGGGCATTTATACAGGCAAACCCGCCTCACTTCTGGATTGGCATAATCTTCCCGATGAGGGAATGGAGAGTATAGAAGAACTCTATGCCAGGGCAGAGAGGCTGCTTGATTGGTTGAGGAGCAGGTTTGACGGCAAATGCCTCTTGGCAGTTGGGCACGGAGCCTATAACAGGGCAATTGTTGCGGCAATTAACGGCACAGGCGCCCGCAGTATGCTGGAGTTCCCTATTATGGGCAATACGGAGGTAATGCAATTTTTTATTTGAGATGAAGAGATTGTCTTTGGATATTCTGTGGTATAAAGGGCTTGCACTCCTTTTGCTTGCGCTTGTGCCGTTGGCATTGAAGGCGCAGGAGTTTGATGATGACTACTCCAAAAGGATAATCTGCTACCTTGCAGATGAGTCGCTTGCAGGCAGAGCTCCGGCAACGGAGGGCTCCCGTATGGCAAGGGAGTTTATTGTGGCAGAGATGGAGAGATCCGGTCTGCAGGTGGAGCTGCAGGGAGATGAGTATATTAATGTAATAGGCAAACTCAAGGGGCTGGATACAACCTCCCTCATTATTGTTGGAGCACACTACGACCATCACGGAATAAGGGTGGTAAAGGGCTCTTCGGATACCATTCCAAGGATTCATCCGGGTGCAGACGATAATGCCTCCGGCGTGGCTGCGCTCTTGCAGCTTGCAAGGGCCTTCGGGAAGAGTGAAACCCCTTTGAAATATACAGTGCTCTTCTGTGCCTGGGATGGAGAGGAGCGCGGAATGAAGGGTTCTTATGACTTTGCGCAGAAGAGGGTTGCCAATCCGGAGGAGGTTGCTCTCTATATGAACTTTGATATGGTGGGGCGCACCAAAGACCCTTCCAATCCGGCTGTTACCTTTGCCTGGGACGGTCATTGCGATACTTTGGTTCAACTTTGCAGAGAGTGCGCAGAGAGGATAGAGCAACCATTTGTTGTGCTGTACGACAAGAGAATGGAGTATGGCAAGGGTGGCTCTGACTATGCCCCTTTCTCTGCCCTTAAGATTCCTTTCATTGCCTGGATGGAGGATGAGATGCACGCAGATTATCATAAACCTACAGATACTCCCGATAAGATATGCTGGGAGAAGCTGCGCAAGACTACAGAGCTGGCATATCTTATTTTGGCTGAGTATCTCCATTAGAAGGAAGCGATATGCACGAGTTGCCATTTACAAAGAGCATCTATAATGCTGTTATGAAGAAGGCCTCCGAGGTGGGCGCCAAGAGGGTTGTTATGGTTGCCCTGGAGGTGGGCGTGCTTAGGGATTATATTCCTGAGATTGTGCAGAAGTATTGGGATTATATTGCAAAGGGAGATATTGCAGAGGGCTCTACAATAGAGATTGAGACTATTCCCGCTACGGTAAGCTGCAGGGATTGTGGCACTATTTATGAAGTGGATGTGAGCGACATTGCCAATGCCAACTGTCCGGAGTGCGGTTGTCCTACAGGCAAGCTTGTTACCGGCAGGGAGCTTAGGATAGTGGGCATAGAGATAGAATGAAGTGATAGAATGAGTTTTTGATTATGGAGTATATAGACCTTAAAGAGTGTATTTTGGCAGACAACGCAGGTGTTGCGGACCAGGTGAGGGAGCTTGCGCGCAGCAAGGGCTTTTTTTTGTGGAATATTATGAGCTCTCCCGGAGCCGGCAAGACAACCTTTATCCTCTCTGCAATAGAGAGGCTCTCAAAGGAGTTTAAGATTGGTGTTATTGAGGGGGATATAGAATCTACCGTAGATGCGGAGAAGATGCAGAGGTGCGGCGTACCCACCGTGCAGCTTAGAACAGGTGGCGATTGTCACTTGGATGCTCCTATGATTATGAAGGCTTTGGAGAGGCTGCCTCTGGAGGAGTTGGATATTGTTATTATAGAGAATATCGGGAATCTTGTCTGCCCTGCAGAGTTTGATTTGGGGGCAGACCTGCCCTCTATGCTCTTGAGCGTGCCGGAGGGGGATGACAAGGCTCTTAAGTATCCGCTTATGTTCTCTGTCTGCAAAGCCTTGGTTGTTACAAAGATAGATTGTGCGCAACTCTTCGATTTCAATTTTGAGGCGCTTGCACTTAATACGCGCAGACTTAATCCGGACCTTAAGATATTCAAGGTCTCTGCAAAAGAGGGTGCAGGTATGGATGAATTTTGCCAATATCTCTCAAAAGAGGTTAAAGAGAAGATTAAAAGGGGGTAGATATGGATATTTACGACAAGCTTAATGCAAGAATAGATGAGATAGGCTTTGGCTTTCCGCGCTCTTACATAAAGGCAGACAAACGCCTTATGAAGCAGATATTTACAGAGGAGGATTGCAAGGACTTTCTGGCAATGGATAAGGGCTATCAGACAGCTGCGCAATATGCTGCAAAGAATGGCATAACAGAAGAGCAGGCAAAGGAGAAGCTGGACAGGATGGCCTTCAGAGGGGAGATTTTCCGCAGGCACTCCAAAGAGGAGGGTGGTCCCGATGAGTATGGACAGCACCCCTTTGTGCTAGGCATCTTGGAGTGGCAGATTAAGAACCCAAGAAACAAGTGGCTTAAGGAGCTCTCGCTCTATATTATGTCCAGCAAGTGGGGCAAAAGGATGAGCCAGACTATGCCCTTCTACCGCACAGTTCCTATGCACAAGGAGTTTGTGGAGGGCTCTGTGGTTATGCCTTATGAGGATATAGAGACCGTGCTGGATAGGCATAAGGTCTTTGCGGTGGGAACTTGCCTCTGCAGAAAGCTGGATAAGCTTAAGGGTCCATTCAATCCCTGCAAGCATCCTTTGGAGACCTGCATAATGTGCGACGACTATGCAACTTATTATGTGGAGACCGGCCTTGGCAGATATATTACTAAGGAGGAGGCTCTTGAGATTCTTCGCGAGGGTGAGAAGGATGGCAGAATTATTAATGTTACCAACTCTCAGGATGGCGAGAATATCTGCTCTTGTTGCGATTGCGGTTGCGGTATGTTATGGATGAAGAAGAAATTCCCTGGACCGTCCAAAGACCTTTGGGCAAATTTCTTTAGCGTGATAGACTACGACAAATGCGTAAGTTGCGGCTCCTGCGCAAAGCGATGCCCCTTTGGCTGCATAAAGAGGGATAAGGAGGGCAAGTACAGGGTTAATCTGGAGGAGTGTATGGGTTGCGGACTCTGTGTCTCTGCCTGCAAGAAGAGGGCAATTGTTCTTCATAAGAAGGAGAATGCCTATGTGCCTCCTGTTACCTATGACGATGCGGTTGAGATTTGGACAAAGGAGACTAAAAAAGATTGGAAGCGCTACAAATAGCAGCGCTTCCAATCTTTTATAACCATATATCCAGGCGGCCTACAAATTCTCCCTTCTCTCCATCCTGAACTACTATTACATCATTTCCGTTCAGGTTCTTCACAACTTTTTTATTCTCTATTGTGGTATGGGAGTGGCCTCCTACAATTATATCTATCTCTTTGGATTGTTCTGCCAATTCTATATCCCCTCTGAATCCTATGTGTGTAAGGGCTATGATTACATTGCAGCCCTCCTCTTTGCGCAGCCGCTCTGCAAGAGCGTTGGCAACCTCTATGTGGTTTTGATACTCCATTCCGTCCTGGAACTTCTTGGCTACCACATTCTTTACATTAACGGTAAGGCCTATTATGCCAAATTTTCTGCCCGCACGCTCTATAATTACATAGGGTTTGAGAAGGGAGTTTAGGTTGCTCTTGTTAAAGGTGTAGTTGGCGCATAGGAGGGGGAACTATGCGTTGCCTGTTCTTCTGGCAAGCTCATCCTGGCCGTTGTCAAACTCGTGGTTGCCAATTGTTGCAGCGTCGTAGCCCAGAGCATTCATAAGCTCTATCTCAACATCTCCTTTAAATAGGCTGAAGAATGGAGAGCCCTGGCTGAAATCGCCGGCATCCAGCAGAATCACATTTTTGTTCTCGCTTCTTACCTTTTTAATATACTCCTCTCTGCGGGCGTATCCTCCGCATCCGCTGTTCTTGCCGCTCTCCATAGGGAGAATGCCGCTGTGGGTATCGTTGGTGTGGAGAATTACCACGTGGTTTTCGTCGTCGCCCTCCGCTCTCTGCTCTGCTGAGGCAGGCATAAGAAGTGCAAGTGTTAGGGCTAATGCAGGTAAATATCGGGATAATGACTTTTTCATATCTATTGTTGCTTATTTCTCTATTTTAACTCTTCCATCTACTTTAGGGTCAACCTTTTTGCCCTCTGCGGTGAGGGCCTTTATCTTATCTACAATCATATCTTTTATCTGCACATTGGTATTTGTCATACCCACAGCATTTTTGAAGGAGTAGACATTGTCTCCGCCGTTGGCAAGAAAGTCTATGGTTGCAACTTTGTAGATTTTATCATCTTTAAGCGGCTCTCCGGCTATGCGGAAGCGCTCCACTTTGTTTGCTTTTATGTAAAGTTCCACTCCGGAGAGTGCCTCCACTCTGCCTCTGCGCGCAAAGGCCTGCAGCATCTGGCGGATATATTTGCCGGGCATATCCAGAATTACTATTCTGTTGTCAAACGGGAAGCAGGCCATTACCTGGGCAATTGTAATATCTCCCTTTGGGAAGTTGGAGAGTCTTATTCCGCCAAAGTTGGTTACTGCCATATCTGTCTTGGCCTCTATGCCCTGCTGGGAGAGCCATTTGTCTGCAAATTCCCGTATTGCATCTACTGCAAAGTTGGAGAGTTCGCTCTCCGGGGAGTGTGCAGGAAGGTCTTTGGCGGCCTCTCCGATTACAACGTTTAGTTCATCTACGGCAGGTTTGTATTTGTTTATTATTTTGGTGGATTTGGACTCCTTGCCCTGCTCTGCAAGGCTCTCCCAGGAGCTATCCATTTTTACTTTGCTCCACTCTGCCTTTTTTATGTTTTGCGCGGCGGAGCTGATTGCAAAGAGTATAGCTATTGCTATAACAATCAGTTTCTTAATAGTTAACATATTTGTTGAGGTGTTTTTAGTTTCAATTCCAATTGTCGCAAATTTAGCAAAAATTAGTAAATTTGCTCTTTGTGGATAATGGAGAATTTTGATGGAGAATATTCAGAACAGGTACACGGAAGAAGATTTTGAAACCCTATCGTGGAATGAGCATATAAGGCGCAGGAGCGGTATGTATATTGGAAAGTTGGGAGATGGCTCTTCTCCCGATGACGGTATCTATGTGCTGCTTAAAGAGATCATTGACAACTCTATAGATGAGTTTAAGATGGGCGCCGGCAAGCAGATTATTATAGATATAAAGGAGAGGGAGGTTACC
>SAMEA3663025__coassemble_820_pt1 | contig 17088 bp, 10 predicted proteins | sample SAMEA3663025__metabat2_high_PE_020 | metagenome-assembled genome bin SAMEA3663025 (sample SAMEA3663025) | pig gut metagenome | biome: pig gut; feature: pig-associated habitat; material: faeces | place: France | collected 2012
TCTTTGTCAATTATATGAAGTGTAAGCTCTTCTGCTGCAAAGCGTCCTCTCTTCTCTATTTTAATATGCAGAATTGCTCCCTTGTTGGCTTCAACATTCAATCTGTTGGTATCTATTGCAACATTTACCGTTACACCCTCCTCTGCAGGAGCAGGGAAGGAGTATCTCTTTTTGAAACCTTTGTCATCCTCCAGGACAGCATAATATTTCTCGTTTGCAGAATTAGGAGTTATAGAGAGTTCTCCAAAACCATATTTGTCACTCTTTATTATGCCAATTTTCTGATTATTGGAGTTGAAGAGAAATCCATTTACAGCGGCGCCATAGCCCTCTCTATCCACAACCTTGTAGGCAATTCTGGATGGTACGCCAACCAGATATGTGCCGCTCTCCGGCATAAACTGCAGGTCGTAATCTTTCTTCCTATTTACATCTGCGGAATCAAATGGGTTGGAGAGATTATATTTTGCAAAATCAGCATCTTTTTTAATACCCTTCTCAACCATCTCCCTCTTAAGGTTATCCTTCATAGGGTTAATTATGGCCAACTCCTTTGTAAACATATACTCCGGAGAGTTGTTCATCATCCAGTAAGAATATCCGCGTATAATTACCTTGCCTGTAGTGAGGTCGTCCGGAAGAACAAGATAACCCACAAAGCCCCCATTATCCCTCTTAATCTTCTTTCTTAAGGCAAGGGTCTGTTTAGGTTTGTATTTTCCGCTGTTATCCTGATTGATTACATTATGGAAGAGCTCTACATATATGAAGTTTGATTCAACAAAGCCGGACTCGGCAGAGGCATTCTTCAAAAAGCCTTTCATCCATATAGTATCCCCAACGCAATAGGAATCCCTATCTGTCTGAATATATAATTTCTCCGGAGAGAGAAACTTAATATACTCTTCAAAATTCTGCTCAAATCTCTTTTGAGCGGCGCTTTGCTCTGTTACAACAACCATCAAATAAAGGAATGTAATGCAACCGAACAATATCTTGGTAAAACCTATCTTCATCATTACGCTATTATAAAAAAAGGGAGGTGGACCTCCCTAGTAATCTTTTTATTACCAAAGGTGCCCGTTAAAGAGCTCCTGTGCGTTTCATGTAACCGGAGACTGCAACTGGAACAACGGGACCCATATACTTGCGTGTTGTACCGCTGGTTGGGGTAAAGATTACGTTAGCCTCGTTAGTGTTTACCCTCATTGTTACTTTGAAAGTACCCTTAATCATACGGCCATTAATAACCATTCTTAACTTAAGATTTCCCTTCTTGTCCAGCTCTTTTGTATACTCGGTAACATCTGCTACATAAGTGCCGTTCTTGCCACAAACAGTTGCACCCTGAAGGTACATCTTACCATCTGCCTCCATAGAGATGAAGGTTGCATTGTCTGTGATAGGATTATCTATTCCTTCAGAATCTATGTAAGATGAAGGTATGATGCAAAAATCCTTCTCGTCAAAACACTTTACTGCAGTCTCATAAAGAGCCTTCTGTTGTGCGGCCTTCTCTGCCTTGCTTAGTTTCTGTGCAAACACAGGTGCTGCAATAATAAGAGCTAAAACTAATAACGCTATTCTTTTCATTGTTTTGGAATTTAAAAAGGGTGACTTAAGTCACAGAGCAATGGCTCCATAACGTCAGTCACCCTGCATTAACTACTAAAGTGATGTCCAAAGTGAGACGTCAGTTGTTGGAGATGCGGTTCTGATACCTCTCATAATATGGTTGTATGACCTGCCAATGTATGCATTCCACCAATCTGAATAAGCTGTAAATTTAGAACCATTCCACTTCATAAGAACGTCACCATTCTCATCAAGAATTCTGTAGTCAATTCTACAGTAACCGGATGAATTGAAGTAGGTCTTTCTTACAATTACAGGAACGCGGTCTGTTGCCTCACCAAAGGCTACTGGTGCTCCAACATTCTCGTAATCGGCCATATCAGATCTCTTCCACTGATACTGCAACTTGCCAGGATATGGAGTAGTTGCATCCTCATACATAAAGTTGTAGAATCTTACTGTTGCTACTGAGTCTGTACCATAAACATTGTTTCCTGAACCTACGGTTGCCCTGTACTGATCCTCCAGGTTGTCCAATACAACCGGAGCCTTTGTTAAGTCGTGAACAAAGATGTTGCACTTACCAGGCTGAAGGTTAACGGTCCAATCATACACTACGTTACCCTTTCTGTAGAAGGTGAATTTTACATCACCGGCTTTAACTGCAAAGAATCTGCCTACAGCGCCTCCAGGAACTCCGTTGTAAGGGAGCAACTGGCCGGAACCGTTTACACTTGAATAGAGTACTCCATTTACAAATACTGAATCTATATAGTATTTAGCGCTATTCACAATTGGCTCAAAGTAGTGCAACTGGAACTCAACTTGAGTTGCAGGATCTATTGGTGTAGTATCAAACAATATCTTATGCTTTGTGCAAGATATCAGTGACAATACTGCTGCAGATATTAAAACTAATTTAAAATATTTCATACCTTAATTTGTTTAAATAAATTACATAGGGTAACCATCTGGATATGCGAACCAAGGAATAGAGCACTGGTAGTTTAATGCATCTCCAGCAATAGGTTTGAGAGCTCCCAGGGAGTTGAGGTTCCACATATACTCAGAATTGTACCTTGGACGAATTCTGTAGCAAGGAGAACCATAGTTCTCTACATTATAAGTACCTCTTCTGTTCTGAACCTGAGCTGGTGCAAGATAGAAGCCTTTATAAACCTTACTCTCATCTGTATCCCATTTCTGGTCAACTGTTGTAAGAGTCCAACCATTGTCCAATGTAGGATAGTCGCCTGAGTACTTAATGTCGTAGTGATATTTTCTAAGGTCTGTCCAAGCCTCATTTGCTCCCCAAGGCCACAATGCAACATACTTCTGCATCATAATGTGTGAGAGAGTAAGTTCAGACTCTGTAATCTGGCCAACAAATGGTCCTGCAAGATACTCTGCAGCAAGTTGGTTGAAGAGAGCAGTGCTAATCTTGTCACCACCAGGCAGAGCGCCATAAGCTACGCCATCCTTAGCCTTTCCAGGAAGAAGTTGACTTACTGTAAAGTCCATATCATCCTTTATTGCTTCCTTCCAAGTAGCAAGCGCATTTGCTTTGTCACCCATCTTGAAATAGGCCTCGGCCATACAGAATTTAATCTGAGCAGATGTCATAAGTACATATGGAGCATCATCTCTGAAGATCCATCTTCCTGTTCCGTCGTATGTTTTGTTAGAGACTACAAATCTGCCGAATACATTAGGAGCTGTACCTATAGGACCGGATGCGCTTGTGAAAGATGAACCATAGTATCTACGCATCTTAACACTGTCTGCATCATCAATATCCTCATAAGTATTGTCATCTGAGGTAGAGAGTTTTGCAGCAACACGTGGGTCAAAGTGGCCTGCAAGCTCTACTAAAGTATCTGCGATAATCTGTTTAGGATTCAACTCGTAAGGGTAGTATTTTGCCCTTTCGTCTGTTTTTGAAGTCCTTACCTTGTCGCCTGTAGTTTCATCATATACAGGAACTGTACCTGTCATAATCTGTACAATGTAGTCACTCTGCCAGTATGAGTTGGAGAGGTTGCCTCTATAAACACCCCAGAAGTTGTTATAGATAGAGAACTGTGCATCTGCAGCACCTCCAACGGTGCTCATAAGAGCATTGTCATTTACACTTGCGAGTGCAAGTTTTCCGTGCTGCAAAAGCTGATTTGCGTACTCGCTTACAAAGTTGTTCTTATTTGTAAGTGAAGCAAGGTTGTTAACAATTACACCGTGAGCAAATTTGATCCATTGGTCTGCATCACCTTGGAAAACACGGTCATTCTCTTTGAGTTTTGTACCGTATGCAAAGTTATCCTCTTTGCTGAGAAGCTCAATTGCCTCCTCTGCCCAAGCTCTGATTTGAGGATAAATCTCATCCTGATAATCATAATCGTGAGAGAGACGACCAACCTCAAAAGCTTGTTTCATAGGGAGTTCAACCTGTAGTTTACACATAATATCCCAGGTGTAAGCCTTAATTGCAAGACCAATACCTGCAAGTGTCCAAGCCTCGTCTGCCTTAGCCTGATTCACCATATTCTCAAGGTTCATACCGTGAAGCCAATATGCAATTCTCCAGGTCTCTCCTGCTGCGTCACTACCCTTAGAGTAGAAGTTGTTGGCATAAGAGGTGTATGAACTTGTTCCCATCATCTGTGACAGCGGCGCAGTAGCACGGATGTCATAATACAAACCCTGCCAAGCGGACTCAAGTCCTGCCAGATAGAGGTAGGCATCTACCTTATCCGGTGCATCTTTGTTTTCGTTTACATTAAGAAAGTCATCACAACTTGTAGATGCAAATCCCACAAGCGCAACAAATAATATTATAAATAATTTTTTCATACTCTTTATCTTATATTAGAATGTGAGATTTAGACCAAATGAAAGACCACGTGGGCTAGGAATACCCCAGCAGTCAATACCTATACCGCCAGAACCTCCAAGAGCAGCTGAGTTAGAGTTACCAACAGCGTCAATTCCTGAGTAATTTGTAAGGGTAAGAAGGTTAGAAGCTGCAACCCAGATATTTGCTGAAGAGACAAACTTCTTTGTATTCTTCTCCAACCACTTTTTAGGAACTGTGTAAGCTAAACGGCACTCGCTCATTCTAAGGTAGTTTACATCATGCTCGAGCCAATCCTCGTCAAAACCGCTATAAATGCCGCTGCCATAGTTCTTGTATGATACCGATATGTTGTTAGGAGTAGGATGAGATGAATCCTCAAGACCATTCTTCAAAACGCCTTTGAACACAACGTTACCTGACTCTCTAAGTTCTACAGACTCCCAGCTTGAACCTGAGCCCATCATACTTCTCTTGGTTGCGTTAACAACTGTTGAGCCAATTTGGCCGGAGAAGAGCATGCTGAGTCTGAATCCCTTGTAAGAGAAACTTGTATTGATACCAAACTTAAGGTCAGGGTTACGGTCGCCAAGGTAACTCCAGGTAGACTCTACCATAGGAAGGCCTGTACTAGGATTTATCAGGATATCACCATTTTTATTTCTCTGGAATGCCTGACCGGTCATAGCTGTTACAGGGTAGCCAACCTTTACACCGTTTCTGAGGTTTCCTGAGAGCCAAGTGTAAGCATTGTAGTACTCTGTTACATTCTTAGGAAGGTAGGTAACCTCTGAATCGTCTGCAGAGAGGTTAAGACCCAAATTCCATCTGAAGCCGCTGTTGGAACGGATAATGTCACCATCAATGTGTGCCTCCCAACCCCAAGTCTTGAAGGTACCAACGTTCATATTGTTAAGAACGAAACCTGTAGCATAACTCAGACGGAAACCTTGAATGTACTGATCTTTACATTTTGTCCAGAAATAGGTGAAATCTGCATTGATTCTGTCATTGAGGAAACGACCTTCAAAACCAACCTCGTAACTTGAAGTCATCTCCGGTTTGAGTGACTCGTTAGGGCCTGTATAACCATAACGGAAGCCCTCTCCTACATCCTCTACAGCCTCCAATGAAGGATAGATTGAGAGAGGTGTAGCATCTTTACCTACCTGAGCGTATGCGCCGCGAATCTTAAGGTAGGTAACCCACTCCTGATTCTTAAGGAACGGAAGCTCGGTAGCTATGAATGAAGCCTCAATAGCAGGATAGAAGTATGAGTTGTTGTTCTTTGGAAGTGTAGAAGACCAGTCGTTTCTCATACGTACTGTAAGGAAGGCCATATTGTTGTAACCAAACTCTGCCTGAGCGGAAATAGCCTGAATACGACGTTTAGAGGTGTTGGTTCTTGTAATTATAGTGCTAGGGTCACAGTTTGAAACACTGTAGAAATCTATCACTTTGAATTTAGAACCATAAGTAGAGATATTCTCTCTGTTATTCTCCTGCTGGTGGTAACCAACCTGAGCAGAGAAGGTGAACTTGCCCCACTCGTTGTTGTATCCTGCAAGAACGTTGATGGACTTGTCAAGAAGGTCATACTTGGAGATATTTACAGAACCACCCTCGCCGTATGATGCAGATGCTCTGTTAGCATAGTATGGGTGAACAAAATACTCATATCTGGAAGTACTGTAATCCCAACCGAAACCGGCTCTGATGTAAGTGTTCTTGGTAGGAGTGATATTAATGTTCACAGATGTGATCATACGCCTTGTCTTGTCAAAGTTTCTGTTCTTGTAGAGAGCATACAGAGGGTTGAGAAGGTCTGTATCTGTGTAGAGATCTGGAAGTCTCATCTGTACGCCATCAGGATCAAGATAGTTTGACATATCATCTGTCAAAGGCCAGTGAAGTGCTCTGTAAAGAGGACCGCCGGTACCTTTGGATGATTTTACGTTCTCAGATTTTGTAAAGCTGAGGGTTGCATCAAAATTCAACCATTTTGTAACCTCTGCCTTACCTGAGAGACCAAGGTTGAGCTTATCGTATGATGTGGTCTTTACAATACCGTCCTGTTTAACCAAGGAAGCGGAACCACGCACAGATATCTTCTCTGTACCACCCTCTACTGAGATGTTGTGTGTCTGTGAGAAACCGGTCTGGAGAAGAGCATCCACGTTGTCATACAATTTGACATTCTTAGGATATTCAGCTCCGAAGTATGACTGATAGTAGTAGTTGGTTATACCATACGCACCATTGCCATATTTTGTCTGGAGTTCAGGCATGCTGTGCGCCCAGTCAAAACGGAAATAGTTGCTGTAACTTACTTTGCCTTTTCCTGCGGAACCCTTCTTGGTTGTAATGATGATAGCTCCGTTAGAAGCATCTGAACCATAAAGAGCGGCTGCTGCTGCACCCTTGAGGACTGTCATAGACTCTATGTCATCAGGGTTCAAGTCATTTCCACGTGATGAGAAGTCCAAATTGGCTGTTCCAACAAGGTCATCTACAGCAAAGCCCTGGCTAGGGTTGAAGGTGTCGTTGTTCATAGGAATACCATCAATAACGTACAGAGGCTGGTTGTTACCTGAGATGGAGGTGATACTTCTGAGCACCACAGATGTTGATGCGCCAGGAGCACCGCCTGTCTCTGTTACGGTGATACCTGCAACACGACCCTGAAGAGCTGTTACGAAACTCTCACGACCTGACTCTGTGATATCAGAGGCCTTTACATTCTGAACTGCTGAACCAACGGCGCGTGCAACACGCTTCATACCGAACTCTGCGGTAATCACTGCGCCCTCCAGACGGATAGCGTCGTCTTGAAGCACCACGTTGATGCTGCTGCGGCCCTTAACTTCAACCTCAGCATCTTTGTAGCTCATTGCCTTGATAACAATAGTACCATTGGCAGGTACATTGATAATGAATTTACCATCAATGTCTGCGGCAACACCGGACTTTGTACCCTTTATGAGTACATTGGCTCCGATTACAGGCTCGCCTTTAGAGTCTGTAACTGTTCCCTTAACATCGATGTTCTGCGCAAATGCAGCACTCACTGAAAAAGTGAGAGTTACGATAGCCATTAATGCACAACGCAAGAAACGGCTTGTAGATTTGTGAATGAACATAAAATGGTTTTTAGGTTAATAAATAGTGTTAATTATTTGGTTGGTTTAATTCTTGTTGATATATACTTTCAATTTCTTGTACAGAAAATGCCAAAATTTTAAATATAATTACCATGCAAACCTGTAGAACCGTAACATTAAGGGAACGTCCATTAAAGAATGGGATGAAGTCATTTTATCTGGATTACCATCCATACTACAACGACCCTGCGTCTCATAAAAGAATCAGACGCGAGACACTAAACATCTACACCTATATCTCACCCAAGAACTCAAGAGAGAGAGCTTTCAACAACAGAATGAGAGAAAAGGCGGAGATAATCAGATGCCGCAGATTCGAACAGATAATAAACCAGCGGTTCAATCTGTACGATTCACAACTCTCAAAAGAGAATTTCCTATCATATTATAAAGAGAAGACACTAAAACACAACCGCAAGGTGCTCTATTCTTACAAGTCTTTCTTTGAATTCACCAAAGGTGCTTGCACATTCGGTGAACTGGACCTTGAGCTATGTAATGCATTCCACACGTACATCAATAATTTGAAATCCAAAACAAATGCCACTCAAGTTCTCTCCCGTAACACAAAAGCTGCCTATTGGTCCGGCTTCAGACTTATTCTCAAAGAGGCTTTCAAAGAGAGACGTCTTTCAGAGAACATCAATGCACTTCTAAACAACATCAAGACAGAGGCGAGCCACAGGGAGAGCCTCTCAATGCTAGAGGTGATCCGCCTAAAGGAGACCTGCTGCACAAACGAAACTCTAAAGAGGGCATCTCTCTTCTCATGCCTCACCGGTTTGCGATTCAGTGATATATCGGGACTAAAATGGAAAAATCTCAAAAGGTACAATGATGGAGGGTGGTTCATTGATTATATATGTAAAAAAACAGGAAAGCACAACATACTGCCCATCTGCGATGACGCAACTGATTTGCTCTTCAGGAGCAGGAATCAAAAGGATCGGATAGAGGAATCCCGCAACTCTGATGCTACTCTCTTTGCCGGTTTGAAGTATCACCACACAAAAGAGCAATTGAGAAGCTGGGTGGAGTCCGCAGGTATTGATAAACATATCACATTTCACTGTTTCAGGCATACTTATGCATCTCTCCAGATAGAGTTGGGTACTGATATATATACAGTAAAGCAATTGCTGGATCACAGCAATGTCTCTACTACGGAGATATATGCGCGTCATGCCGTATCCCAGAAGAGAGAAGCCGCCCTTAGAATCTCATTTGCTTCACTGAAAGAAAGCTTAACGAAAAATAGATTTAAATATGATACGCTGAGAGCAGATTAATCACAAAAATAATTATGATTTGTCCAAAAAATAGCATAACTTTGAGGCGAAATAGGGTGTTTACAATCTAAAGAAAAAAAAGAGCGATTGCGATGTAGAATACAATTGTCCATCATACATTGGTGTCTATCTTTAAGATTGAAATATATTGATTATTTGAGGATTTCAATTTCTGTACAACAATTGTTATACCATATAGGTTATATCTAACTTGCGTTCTGTTAAGGGTAGATAATAAAAGTGGGAAATTGATTGTTTTTTTACTTGAGTTTTATCACATTTTTTAAAAAATGTTTAACTTTGTAATTGGATTTAAAGGCGCTGACTTAATAAGTTGAATTTAAACCTTACATATATTTTTTAACCTAATTATTTATATTTATGTTCAATCACACATTTTTAAGCCAGTCGTTGCGTAAAGCGATGATGGCTCTTGCAGTGGTGATGATGTCACTCTCTGCAGTTTGGGCTCAGAACGTAAAGGTTACCGGTACAGTTACCGATAATAACGGTGAGCCTATGATTGGAGTTTATGTTCTTGTACAAGGAACAACCAACGGAACTTCAACAGATTTGGACGGTAAGTATTCATTGAATGCTGCTTCAGATGCAACATTGGTATTCTCTTATATGGGATATACCGATAAGGTTGAGGCAGTAAATGGCCGTCAGGTAGTTAATGTAACAATGAGTCAGGATGCTGTTCTTCTTGAAGATGTAGTGGTTACTGCTCTCGGTATCAAAAAGGAGAGAAAGGCCCTCGGTTATGCTATTCAGGATGTAAAGGCAGACGAGTTGATGAAGAACAAGACAGCCAACCCTATCTCATCTCTTGCAGGTAAGGTTGCCGGTGTAAACATCACCCAGTCTTCAGGTGCTGCAGGTTCAGGCGCTCAGATTATTCTTCGTGGTGGTACATCAGGTTCTGAGGGTAAGGACAACCAGCCTCTCTTTGTTGTTGACGGTATCATTTATGATAACTCATCATCTATGGTCGGCAACTCAGCATTCGACGGTTCAACGAGATCTGCTTCCACAACCTCTAACCGTGTAATGGATATCAACCCTGAGGATATTGAGAGTATGTCTGTCCTCAAAGGCCCTGCCGCTGCCGCTCTTTACGGTTCACGCGCTGCAAACGGTGTTATTCTCATTACCACCAAGAGAGGTCAGGAGGGTGTTGTAGAGGTTAATGTAAACTCAAAACTCTCTACATCTTGGGCTACAAACCTTCCAAAGACTCAGAGAGAGTACAAGAGAGGTTATATGGAGGATATTTATGATGCTTCCGGAAATTATGTGGGTACAAACTTTAATGATTTCGCATATAACTCTTGGGGAGAGAAGAATAACCTTCCTACATACGATAACATTGGCAACTTCTTCAGAAACAGCCTTATCGTAGACCAGAACATCAGTATATCCGGCGGTACAAAGACCAGCAGTTTCTACCTCTCAGGTTCTTACTATGATCAGAAGGGTATTGTTCCTAATACCGGTTACCAGAAATATACCGTACGTTTCAATGGTGAGCAGAAGGTTGGTATCTTCTCATTCACAGCCAATGCAGCTTACTCTAGAGCTCATACAGACAGAACTCTTACAGGTGCCGCTCTTTACAATTCGGCAGGTACAGGTGCTCTTTATGCAGTTTACAACTGGGCTCCAACAGATGATATGAGACATTATCTTAATGAGGATGGCACACGTTACAAACTCTTTGGTGAGAGACTTGATCCTTGGGACGAGCGCGATAACCCTTATTGGATTGTCAACAAGAACAAGTTGTTTGACAATACAGACCGTTTCACCGGCAGCCTTGGTGTAACAGCCAATGTTGCAAAATGGTGGTCTATTTCATACAAGATTGGTATTGACCAGTATCAGCAGACAAACTCTAACCGTATTGCTGCAAACGGCGCTATCAAGAGAGTATGGCAGAAGGGTATGATGTCAGACAATACTTTGAACTTCACCTACTTCTCTCAGGATCTCCTTTCAAATATGAATTACAGATTTGGTGATTTCGACCTCAGCCTCCTCTTGGGTGCTCATATGGACGATACTCAGACAGACACCAACTCTAAGATTGCTTGGAATTTTGAGGTACCTGATTTCTTCTCATATGCTAATGCAACAACAGACAACAAGATGTTCACTCACGGAGCTTCTCAGAAGAGACTCTTCGGTCTCTTTGGCGAGTTCCGCGCATCTTGGAAGAACTTGGTTTATTTGACAGTTACAGGACGTAATGACTGGACCTCTACTCTTCCTAAGGAGAACCGCTCTTACTTCTATCCATCTGTAAGTGGTTCATTCGTATTCACAGAGCTCTTCAATATGCTCGGCTGGAATACCAAGTTCCTCAACTTTGGTAAGATTCGCGTATCTTGGGCAAAGGTAGGTAAGGATACCGGCGTTTATGAGACAAACACAAGCCTCTGGCCAGTAGGTACATATCTTAATGGTGTTGTAGGTGTAGGTAACTCTTGGACACGTGGTAACCCATACCTGAAACCTGAGATGACAAAATCTACTGAGATTGGTTTGGAGTTGAGTATGCTCAACAATAGACTCCGTCTTGATTATGCATACTATACCAACGATTCATACAACCAGATTCTCAGCCCTCGTGGTCCTCAGTCAACAGGATACATCTTCTGCTCTATCAACGCAGGTAATGTATATAATAAAGGTATGGAGCTCTCTATCTCCGGTACACCTATCGAGACTAAGAACGTAACTTGGGATGTTGCTTTGAACATTGCAGGTAACCGTGGTACAATGGATGGTCTGCCAAAGGGAATGGATGTTATGTACGTAACAGATGTTCAGTATGGTAATGCAAAGGCTGCTACATTCAGTGGCGGAAACTTCATGGCTATTGCAGGTTATGAGTGGAAGAGAGACGAGAACGGTAATGTAATTCTTGATGCTAACGGAATGCCTACTTCAGACAGGACTTACAAGCAGGTTGGTAACCGTGAGGCTAAGTTTACCGGTGGTTTCAACAATACAGTACGTTGGAAGAACCTTACATTCAATATGATGTGGGAGTTCCGCGTAGGTGGCGACGTTTTCAACGGTACTCAGTACGCTATGGACCAGACAGGTACATCTACATTCTCTGCAGATGTAAGAAATCAGCCTCTTACAGTATCTGGTGTTGATGCAAGTGGCAATCCTGTAACCAATACATGGAAAGCAGATCAGGTTTATTCATTCGGTGGAAAAGAGATGCTCGGATACAATATTATCCAGAACTACTACCAGAGCTACTATGACCTTGAGACAAGAAACTACCTTACAAAGGTTAATCTCCTCAGACTTCGTTCACTCTCTGTAGCTTACGATTTCCCTAAGAGCTTGCTCAACAAAGTTGGCTTTATCAAACGCGCTTCCGTTTCTGTTTCAGCTAACAACTTGCTCCTCTTCACCAACTATAAGGGTGATCCTGAGGCAGCTGCTGCAGGTGCTGGTGTAGGTGGTTCATCATCTGTTGGTTTCGACTACTGCGGTGTTCCTGCTACAAGCGGTATGACATTCGGTCTTAACCTTACATTCTAATTATTGAATTTTATTATACAGAGTAATATGAAACTATTTAAATCAATTATATTGGGTGGATTAGTTCTGGCCGCTATCTCTCTTACATCTTGCAAGGGATGGTTGGATATAAATACAGACCCGGAGAATCCATCATCTGAGAGTGCTACTTATCAGACTCGTTTGGCACATATTGAGTTCTATACCAATGACGCTAACCAGTTTGCTGCTTGGCGTTCATGCATGGCATTGGGTGACTGGACAAGGTACTATAATGGTGGTACATATTGGAGTATGTCTATTTGGTACCCTACCAACAGCATCACTACAACACCATATCAGTGGTGGTTTGTAGGTGCAGCTTGTAATATTGAGGATATGATTACAAAGGCTGAGGCAGCTGAGGCTTGGCACTATGCAGGTGCAGGTAAGGTTATCTATGCTTATGGCCATATGCTTATGACAGACCTTTACGGTGAGATGCCTTTCACACAGGCAACAGGCGAGAGCGCAACTCCAGAGTATGACAATGGCAAGACCATCTATCTGGGTTGCCTTGCTGCACTGGATGAGGGTATTGCAGATCTTAAGAAATCTCAGGTCTCTACACTTCCTGCTCTTGCAGAGGGTGACTGGTGGATGAATGGTGATGTTGCAAAGTGGATCAAATTTGCTAATCTCCTTAAGGCACGCTGGTGCTTGAAACTCTCCAAGAAGGCTGCTGGTAACTACCTTGAGGGTAAGTACGACGCTTCCGCAATTCTTGCTGCTTTGGCAGAGGGTCCTCAGAGTGTAGCAGATGACGCTGTTATTCAGCATACTGACGAGAACTCACCTACACACGATGTTCTTGGTTGGGATGAGCCTGTAGATTACTCTCCACTCTTCTCTGTCAGCGGTATGAATGCCGGTTATATGGTAACCGAAATGCTCTACAACAACCTTACAAATTTCAAAGGTCTTGGCGTTGAGGATCCACGCGCAGACAAGATTATACCTTGGGCAATTTCAGCCCCTTCTGCAACTACTCCTGCAGAGGTTAAGTGGAGCGGCAAGTGGAGACGTTCTCTTGGTATTGATATGACTTCATCAGATTCACCTAACCTTTCAGCAGGTCCTATCCGTGCCAATTATGGTAAGAATCAGGATACAAAGAATGAGTATGCTCACGCTGGAAACTACTGGTGGATTCCATCCAACAGCGCAGCAAGATTGGGTGACACTCTTTATATAGAGTCAACCAGCTCTTGCAAGGGTTATTTTGCAGACATCTCTCTTCTCTACAGGAAGAATGGAGCATTTGACAACTCTGCAGAGTCAGGTACATTCTACACACGTGTCTCTGCTCCTACATTCCTTGGTACTTATGCAGAGGCTTGCTTCATCAAGGCTGAGGTATTGTTCAATCAGGGCAACACTGCAGAGGCTATGAATGCTTATAAGGCTGGTATAAAGGCATCTATGGAGAGAATGAATATTCACCTTCAGTATCTGTTGAATGGCGACGCAACTCTTGCTACCTGCCCTTCATTCACTACTATGTCTGCAGCTGACATAGACAACTATGTTGCTACTCTTGGCGCACAAACACTTACACTTGGTGATATTCTTACTCAGAAACGTTTGGCACTCCACTTCTCAATGGAGGTTTGGAACGATATGCGTCGTTACGACTACAATCCTGCACTCTTCTACGGTTGGGCTGTTCCTGCTCAGCATGCGTTGAATACAGAGGCTCTGAAGGCTATACCTGCAGGCAAGGATTTCCGTCGTTGGAGACACTGCTCACACGAGCTTAACTACAACGCCGCTAACCTCCACGCTATAGGAAGCCAGGTTCCTGGTGCAAATATGTCACTTCCACAGTGGAATGCAGCTGACGATGTTTGGACAATCAATGTATGGTGGGATTCAGACCAGCAGTAAAATCAACTGACTGATCAGATTCTCTGAGAGATGAAATGAGGGATGACTCAAGGCCTTTGGCCGGGGTCGTCCCTCTTTTTTTTTCAGTAACTTGATACAAGAGCGCCTCTCTACCTGGAATAGTGCTATTGCAGTATTTAGAATTCTACTTGCAACCCATCATAAGCAGGAGCAACCTTTACGGAGAGCCTTCCATTGGCGTATTCGTCGCTCAGCCATTTGGAGAGTTGGCTGTGAGACTCTATCTGATGCGAGAGATGCGTGAGGTAGTTCATTGGAGCGCCTACCTTCTCCATTACCTCCAAAGCCTGATACAGACTGAAGTGAGAGATGTGCGTTGTGCGTCTTATGGTATTTACTACAAGTATATCCACTCCCTTCATCTTCTCCAACTCTTCATCTGTAATAGAACTGCCGTCTGTAATGTAGCCAAACTTGCCAAACCGGTATCCAAATATCGGGAGTTTGTAGTGCATAACCCTTACAGGTACCACTTGGGCAATGTGGCTGCCATCTGTTGAGGGTATCTCAAAGGGCTTGTTCTCTATTAGATGAATGTCGTATGCCGGTGCGCCCGGGTAGGGGTGCTCTTCAAAGGCATAGTAATACTCTCTTTGAAGCGATTCCAGCACCCTCTCTTCGCAGTATATAGGAAAGGGAGCCTGATGGAAATAGTTGAAGGAGCGGATGTCGTCCATTCCGCCGGTGTGGTCTTTATGGTTGTGTGTCAGCACAACGGCATCCAAATCTGAGATATTGTTTGCAAGCATCTGCTGGCGGAAATCGGGACCGCAATCTATAAGAATCCTAACGCCGTTATACTCTACCAAGGCCGAACTTCTAAGCCTCTTGTCTCTTGGGTCTGCAGATTGGCAGACCGGGCAGGAGCAGCCAATCATTGGTATGCCCTGCGATGTTCCTGTACCCAAAAATGTTACTTTGCCCATAGTGCAAAGATATGCAAAATTGCCTACCTTTGTGGTATGAGAAAGGGCCTTTTATACCTCATTCCTTCACCGATAGGTGATGTTGCGCCTGCGGAGGTGATTCCGCAGAGTGTTTTGGAGCTGCTGCCCAAAATAAACCACTTTGTTGTGGAGGAGTTTCGGACGGTGCGCAGATATCTCTCCAATGCCGGCCTTAAGGGCAAGATAGATTCACTAAATTTTTATCTCCTTAATGAGCACACACCAAAGGATCAGGTGGAGAAGTATCTGCAGATATTGCTCTGCGGAGAGGATGTGGGCCTTATCTCGGAGGCTGGATTGCCTGCTGTGGCAGACCCTGGCGCATATTTGGTAGAACTTGCGCAACGAGCAGATATAGAGGTTGTTCCTCTGGTAGGGCCCTCATCGCTTATGATGGCGCTTATGGCAAGCGGCCTGAATGGTCAATGCTTTGCCTTTAATGGCTATCTGCCTGTTAAAGAGCCGGAGCGTACAAAGGAGATAAAGGAGTTGGAACGCCTCTCGGCAAAGAGAGGACAATCTCAGATTTTTATAGAGACACCCTATAGGAATGAGAGGCTGCTTGCAGATTTTCTGCAGCATTGCGCTCCCTCTACCAGATTGACCGTTGCGGCAGATATCTCTCTGCCAACACAATTCATAAAGACAAAGAGCATAGAGGAGTGGAGGAGAGTTGTAGCAAAGGGAGCGGCCGGCGCAGCTGATGCTGCAAAGGGAGGTTTTGTTATAGGCAAGAGGCCTTGTGTCTTCATTCTGCTTGCATAATCCTGCCCAAATCTTGTCAAAAATTGTTGTTATTGTATGAAGAGAAGAATAATTCTGGAGCAGATGAGCTTCTTTGCCAATCACGGTTGCTTTGAGGCGGAGAGGATTACCGGCAATACCTTTACCGTAGATTTGGCTGTGGATTTTGATTTTTCTAGGGCTGAGTCAACAGATAATCTTGCAGATACTTTAGACTACTCCCGACTCTACGCTCTGGTTAAGGAGGAGATGCAGAGACCTGCCAACCTGCTGGAGAGCGTGGCAGGCCGCATAGTTGCAAGGATAGAGAGGGAGTTTCCCGAAATAAAAGGTGGAATGCTTAGACTAAAGAAGAGCGCTCCGGCAATGGGCGGCCAGTTGGGCGCCTCCGGCGTAGAAATAGAGTGGTAGATATGGAGAATGGAACTAAAAGAGTGGCATTTGTAACCTTGGGTTGCAAACTTAACTTTTCGGAGACCTCGGCCATCTCAAGAGAGTTTACAGGGGCCGGTTATCTTAAGGTAGAGCCTGATGAGGTTGCAGATGTATATGTAATAAATACCTGCTCTGTAACAGAGCACGCAGACAAGAAGTGCAGGCAGACCATAAGAAAACTGCAGAAGCAGAATCGGGAAGCATATATAATTGTAACAGGCTGTTATGCGCAGCTTAAGCCGGAGGAGATATTGGATATTCCCGGGGTAGATCTGGTTGTGGGGGCAAATGAGAAGGGAAATCTCTTCAAACTTGCCCAGGCAATAGAGCAGAAGCGCAACAGGGGAGTTGCCTACTCTTGCGAGAGTTCCAAGATTGAGGCCATCTATCCGGCATATTCGCAGGGAGAGCGCACAAGGTCATTCCTTAAGGTGCAGGATGGTTGCGACTACTGCTGCTCCTATTGCACCATACCTCTTGCAAGGGGCAAAAGCAGAAATATTCCAATTGCAGATTTGGTTAAGGAGGCAGAGAAGATTGCCGCAAGCGGGATAAAGGAGATAGTTATCACCGGAGTCAATACGGGCGACTTTGGT